>ERZ1292625.846-Hain-H41-01um-R1-846-length-41214-cov-25_pt1 | contig 41214 bp, 48 predicted proteins | sample MGYA00564400_ERZ1292625 | MGnify/ENA primary metagenome ERZ1292625 (study PRJEB36523, sample SAMEA6512639) | groundwater metagenome | collected 2019-01-08 | study: AquaDiva: Metagenomics assemblies of 32 groundwater samples
GGGACCATTCTCGCGGGTGCGGCCACCACCTTCACCGGTGGAAGCTTGATCGGGCGAGACCTGGCGAAAGCCGCGGTGACGATCACTGGCGCCACAATCACCGGAAGCAAGTAGACCGGCCAGCGGCTGTACACCCCGTTAGAGAACAAGTTCTCTGACGATAACAGATTTTGGTTTTATACCACAATTCGTTTGGTAGATATCAATCACGCCAGGAGCGTGACGGCTTTCTCTAACGGGGTAAACTGAGCTTCAGCTCTTAAAACGCTTAACATGAGTAGCACATGAGAAACCTTGGGTTCCCGGAGACATGTTCTCCGGGAACTTTTTTTTATCCCGGCGCATCAGGAAAAAGAGAAGGTCGGCGCGTTCCCCGCGGTTTAGTCGGGCGTTGGGAGATAAAACGACCGGCGAGGCAACGTAAAGTAAAAAACAATGTCTCGGAGATGCTCGTAGAGGGAACGTCAATCCGGGCCGCTGCGTCCCCGGAGTGTACGTACTAAATTAAACGATTGCGCAATACACACGATTCTGTTATATTAGGTGTATGGTTTTTAGGAGGGAATTATGTCAAGAACAAATATTGATATTGACGACAAATTGATAAAAGAAGGGCTTAAGGCCACTCATCTGCGCACAAAAAAAGAACTGGTTAATTACGCCTTGGAGGAATTAATCAAGAAGGCGAGGAGAAAGCGCATCCTGAAACTTGAAGGCAAAGTCCTGTGGGAAGGAGACTTGCGCCAAATGCGGGCGAGCAGGGTATGATCCTTGTTGATACCAGCGTATGGATAGATTTTTTCCGGGGCAGGAACACACCATATCGCAGTATGCTCCATGAGCTCATCGCCGGCGACGAAGACCTCTGTGTTACCGGCATCATCCTCACCGAGATACTTCAAGGAATAAAGGACGATAAGGCGAACCATGAAACGAGGGAATACCTTTTGGAATTTCCTATCTATAATCCTTCCGGCGTCACAACGTATATCGAAGCTGCAAATATTTACAGGCGATGCATGAGAAAAGGGAAAACGATCAGAAAGACGATTGATTGCCTGATCGCAGCTGTCGCAATAGAAAACGATCTTACCTTATTTCACAATGATTCCGATTTCGACCATATCGCACAATGCACTGCACTCAGAGTGATGAAGCAATGATAGCTGATTGAACGCAATGGCTGAGGACAGGATAACAATGCCAAAGAAGCGACCCCGGCGAACCCCCCATGGCGCTTCGTCTCTCCAAGGCGTTTAACACGACCCCGGAACTGCGGCTCATTCTCCAGCGCAATTACGATCTTTGGGAAACCGCGCACAAGTCGAACGACTGGAAGCTGGTCGAGGCGATAGCGGTTTAGTAGGACGTTGGGAGATAAAAGGACTGGCGAGGCAACGTAAAATAAGAAACAATGTCTCGGAGATGTTCGTAGATGGAAAGTCAATCTGGGTCACTGCGTCCCCAAGATTTTCCAGGCGATCCCCGCGCACCGGGAATGGGTGAAACAACAGCTCGCAGCGGGTGTCCTTGTGCAGGCCGGCAAGTGGGGCGATCACGGCGGCATGATCGTCATCAAGGCAGGAACCAGGGAAGAAGCCGATAGGGTGGTGGACCAGGACCCGCTCGTGGAGGAGGGACTGATTACGTTCGAAACAGCACAGCTCCACCCGGCCGCTGCATTCAAATGAGCGACGTATTTGTTTGCTGAGGTGTTTTGGTGCGGTGAATCGGGGCACGTGGAAAGACGGAATTGAAAGAGAAGTGATCGGAGATGGAAAGGGAAAGCAGCATGGAGACCAACGTGCCCAAAAGGTTCTCTGTCGTATAAATCGATTTGCTGACAAGTGAGATTTGACACCGAGACACCTAACCCGGACAAGCCGGAATCAAAATAACGAAGCAAAAGGCGTCTCTCGCCAAGACGCAAAGGTCGCAAAGGTTTAAACCCAAAAAAAGGATTTGAATTTCTTTGCGAGCTTGGCGTCTTTGCGAGAAAATTACTCGTCTTTTTGTTTTGAATTCGATTCAAAGATCGACAATCTTTTGTCGATGTAATAGGCGTAAGCGCCTAATGCTCGCGATGTCTATAAAGGAGTAAAGCCATGTATCGCATTTTCATTTTTATCGCAGCAATCGTTCTTGGCAATGCCGGAATGAACGACGCAGTTTTGGCGGCGAGCAGAGTTGAAACGCAGGAAAACATTTCCTATGGACTGCCTGAAGGTTGGTCGGTAAAGCGCTTCGCTGACCGGGATGGCGCGGCGACGTTGGAACACAAAGCTTCTGGAGCCACTATGAGTGTGTGGCGCTACGGCCTGCTTGGTAAACGCGATGCTTATTCCAATAAAGTAGCCCTCGCCGGAGGCCGCACTTTGGAATGGCAGTACGAGGAAAATGCGCTTTTCCGGGGCAGTTTCTTTCTGCTCGGGCGAGTGACGCTGACGGAGGGACGCGTTGAGATGTCGGCCGTGACAAAAGATATAAGTAGCGGGGGACGTGTCCCGGAAGAAGTGGGTTTGGCAGCGATGCGCAAGATTGCAGAAACCGCCTTGTTCCTGGGCCCAAGAAAATGCCTGGGGGAAGGTTGTGGTAACGGCGCAGTCAAACAGGAGAAGCGAGTAAAAAAAGTTCGGTGAGTGCGCTCAAAGGCACATTTTTTATTATGGAGAAGCGCCGGAATTCCGCTCGTGAAGCTACGGAAGAGGTCGCGGTCATATATGCGGCCAAAAAGGAACTCGCTCCGGAACTGCTATTGGGGTCAAGGAGCTGCCATTGAACTGCTATTCATCAAATGAGATTTGCCCCCCAATATGACCCCCTTATAGTTGAGGAATATCGGCCGTCTGTTCAATGGGGGAAGTGTCCTCATGAGTTTTTTAGAGGCTCGGCAGATTCCCCCACAAGGATAATATGATGCGGCGCCGGCAGCAACTGCCGCCGGCGCCGCATCGTCGTATGCTCTTTCTTCGCTGAACAGATTCCCTACGCAGTGGCTCTCGCCCGCTCTTCCTGGGTCATGGCTGCCAGGCGTTCTACTTCCTTCTCGTCAAGCTTGAGCCCCCTGGCGACCCCCCGGCCGTACTCCTTGTCCGCTTTATAAAATATCGCCGTCTGGCGAAGTTGGATGCGCTTCTGCGCGCCTCCCAGATGACCAACAACGTTATTTACCAGGTGGTCACGGTCCTTATCCGTCATGGCCTTGCGGTACAGGTCCCCGGCCTGGACGAAATCGTCATTGAGGTGGGTGTACTTCCGGCGTGCCGCCTTTCCCGTGACGTCGAACGGCGGCTCGCTCGCGGCCGGATCGGGTGCGGGGCCGCCGAAGCTGTTGGGATAGTAATTCGGGGCGCCGCCGCCGTTGTTGTCAACGCGCATGAACCCGTCGCGCTGGTAATTGTTCATGACAGCGGCCTTGGGCGCGTTCACCGGGATCAGGTGGTAGTTGGGTCCCAGCCGGTGGCGATGGGTGTCGTGATAACTGAAGAGGCGGCCCTGGAGCATCTTGTCCGGCGACGCAGCAATGCCCGGGACGAAATTGGCCGGGGAGAAGGCGGACTGCTCCACCTCGGCAAAATAGTTCTCCGGATTGCGGTTCAGGACCATGCGGCCGATCGTAATCGGCGGAACATCGGCATGGGGCCAGACCTTGGTCACGTCGAAGGGATTGAAGCGGTACTTCGCGGCCTGTTCGGGGGTCATGATCTGCACTTCAACGCGCCATGCCGGGTGCTCGCCGCGCTTGATCGCGTCAGAGAGGTCGCGCGTGGCGTGATCGGGGTCCTTGCTTTTCATGGCGTCCGCCTCTGCCGCGGCAAAGTTCTGGATGCCCTGCTCCGTCTTGAAGTGGTACTTGACCCAGAAATATTCGCCCTTCGCGTTGTACCATTTGAAGGTATGGCTGCTGTAGCCGTTCATGTTCCGGTACGTTTTCGGCGTGCCGCGGTCGGAAAAAAGGATCGAGACCTGATGGATGGACTCCGGCGTGAGCGAGAGGAAGTCCCAGAACATGTCGGGGTCCTTCAGATTCGTTGCCGGATTTCTTTTCTGAGTGTGAATGAAATCGGGAAACTTGAGCGGATCGCGGATGAAGAAGACGGGCGTATTGTTCCCCACCATGTCGTAGTTGCCCTCTTCGGTATAGAACTTCACGGCAAACCCGCGAGGATCGCGCTCTGCATCGGCAGACCCTTTTTCGCCGCCGACCGTAGAGAAGCGCACGAAAACCTCGGTGCGTTTGCCCACGGCAGAAAGGAACTTTGCCTTCGTGTATTTGGTCACGTCCGCGGCGACCTCGAAGACGCCGTAGGCGCCCGCGCCCTTGGCGTGCACCACGCGCTCGGGGATGCGCTCGCGGTCGAAATGGGACAGTTTCTCGAGCAGGTGGACGTCCTGCATCAGGACCGGCCCGGCATCACCTGCCGTGACGGAGTTCTGGTCGTCATCGATTGGTGCGCCGAAATTGTTCGTGAGCTTTTTCTTTTCCTGTGTCATAGTCATATCCTCTCTTGTTCCACACTTCGCATAAATTCAGGAGGTAAAAAGTTAAAGGCGCTTTTCCCGCGAGTCCGCAATCGGAGATTATGAAGAGGATGGCGCCGGCCGGGAGGGCCGGCGCCGGAATTCGTCGCCATTTCGTCGTTGTTGTTGTGCGCTGATGATCTTACAAGGCTCTCATGAACGCCGTGAGATCCTTTTTTTCCTGCTCGGTGAGCCTGGTTTCAAGGATCAGGTTGAAGAACTCCACCGTGTCCTCCAGCGTGAGCAGCCGGTCATCATGCAGGTATGGCGGGGAGTCCTTGATGCCGCGCAAAGGGAAGGTCTTGATCGGGCCGTCCGCCGAAGCCATCATGCCGTTGATCATGCGGGGCTTGTAGAACCGCTCGGCCCGCAGGTTGTGCATGGAGTTATCGGTGTAGTAGGGCGCCGGGTGGCAGCTTGCGCACTTCCCCTTGTTAAAGAACACGTCCTGTCCGCGCAGCTCGGACTCGCCGGCCTTCTTCGGATCAAGCTTGCCGTCGATGCCGAGCTTGGAAGCGGGCGGAAAATCCAGGAGCGCCTGGAACTCCGCCATGGCATGCACCTGATGCCCGCGGTCGAGAATATTTATGCCCTTCTTGGTCGCGGTCACCGGGTCGCCGTCAAAGTACGCGGCGCGCTGCTCGAACTCGGTAAAATCCTCGACGCTCTTCAAGGCCCGCTGGGAGCCGAACAGCCGCTGGATATTCACCCCCCGTAGCGTCGGGGTTTCTATGCGGTGCCGGAACTCCTGGGGACGGATGTCGCCCACAAGGTGCGTGGACGCGATCGTATGGCCGTTCGCGTGGCAGTCGAGGCAGGCCACACCGCGGCTCGGCTTTTCAGAGCGACGGTCCTCGGTCTGGTTGAACTGCTGCTGCGGGAACGGCGTCACCAGCAAGCGCAGGCCCTCGAGCTGCTTGGGATTCAGTATCCCGTTGAACAGCTCATAGTAGTTCATGATCGTCACGAGCTTGCCCTTCGAGACGTCACCGAGATCAGGCCGTGTCGTCAGGTAGATTGGCGCCGGAAACTCGGGCAGCACGTGGTCGGGCAGGTCGAAGTCCAGGTCGAAACGGGTAAGGTCCCTGTCCTCCTGCTTCTTGATCTCGTTAATTAAAAATTTCGGGAAGAGCATGCCGCCCTCCGCGTGGTTCGGAAACGGGAGGGGGAAGAAGCCCGCCGGGAACAGGTCCTTGTCCCGAATTTCATCCGGGCTCATGGCCGCCAGCTTTTCCCAGGTCATGCCCTTGGAAAGCCTGATCCTGACACCTTCCTGAACGGCTTTTCCGCGGGACATGGCAACACCCTTGGCCGGCCGGTTGCTCAAATCGTAACGCAGATCGAGCAGGTCCATATGCCTTTTCTCCACCGCGGGTTTTGCAGCCTTCATCCGCTTCACGACCGCTGAAATATCTTCCGTGATGACCACGGGAGCGTAACTTGACGCCTTCTTTGCGGTTTCCTGCGCAGATGCGACGCTAAAAACCGTGAACGCTGTTACCAGCATTGCCGTCATCATCCCTCGATACGTATTGAATCCCCATCTCATGTCATGGCCTCCTTTTTTGGCTTCACCCCGTGTTTGGGTGAACTGAAGTGAACTGCACTGCGGACAAAAACCGGTGCCCGCGCTTTCGTCTAAATAGGAGTAGTTCCTAAGTAGTACGTAAAATTTTTTACCGCTTCCGCCTGGCCCTGCATGCCTTGCAGTAGCCATAGTATTCAAACCGCGTTCCTACAGGCTGGAAACCCGTTTTACCTTCCACCATTTCAGAAGAAAAGGGCATATCGCCCGGGAAATCCTCGATCTTCCCGCACTTCTCGCAGATAAGATTGATATGGTTCGACACGTTGATGTCATACCGGTTGTCCCGGTCATAGAATTCAAGCTCGCGTATCAACCCCTCTTTTTTCAGCATGTCCAGCGTGTAATACACCGTTGACATGCTGAGCTTCGGAGATTTTTTCCCGACCTTTTTTAAAATATCCATGGCCCCGGGGTGGGTCATGTCCTTCGATAGCAGGCTGATGATCTCACGCCTCTGCGGGGTCAGCTTATACCCCTTTGCCCTGAGACTCGTTATCAGCCGTCGCTCGATTTCTTCTGGCGTCGCAGAATGTTTCATAATAGGAATGATTCCTAATTGCATTTCATTATAGGTAAGCCGGATTCTGTTGTCAAGGATATTCAGCCAGGGCGGGCAGAGAAAAAACAGCCCCCGCCGGGCGGCGGGGGCTGGATATGCAGCGGTCACGGGAGGACCGGCACTTGGGGAGATTTTGGGGCCAGGACTTGAAATATCAGTTTTATGTTTCAATGAATTCGCTCCCGCGACTTCTTCCTGTAAAATATCAATCCGCATCAGGCAGCCGCCTTCCTCTCTTTCCTCCTCCGGCAGTTCTTATACACCGCACCCGGAATCCCTGAAGTCCGCCGCCTGAATTCATCTTGATTTTCCCCCTGCATGCTGCAATAATAGAGGCATTGTGAAGCACGAGTGAGTCACGCGGAGGCGGAAATCATGAAGCAGATCACCATACGGGGCATTCCCGACGAAGTAAAGAAGACGGTGCAGAAAGAGGCCGAACGCAAAGGCGTGAGTTTGAACAAGGCGATCATCTCTCCTTGAGCGGGCCGGGGGGCCGAAGGTTCAGGAAAAGAAGAGGGTCCTCTACCACGACCTCGACCACCTTGCCGGCCTCTGGTCGCGGGAGGAGGCCGCGTCGTTCGAAAAAACCCTGAAGGCCCAGAGGAAAAACGATAAGACTATTAGAGTCTGAGCTACACCCTTTGTAGTGCCGCAGGCGATTCCGTTGTTGGAGGCGGCTTGCATGTTCCAAGTCAGCTCCGTCCGCTTCTTTTGGTCCATACGGCCTTCTTGCCAAGCCCTTCTACGCCGCCATGGCCTGCTTCGACGTGCTCTGTGCCATGAGGTCGTGGAGGCTCGTCTCTGTCCATGTCTCAGCGATCTTACCGTCCTTTATCAGATAGATATTGTTCTCCGGCGAGCAGCCTTCGGTCCTGTATCCCATCCTGCCCGCGACCACGGACAACACACCCAGGCCGAAGCTGGATTAGGACAGCGGGTCAAAACCACACTCGGGGAGCGCGGACCATGACCGTGCTCCCCGTTTCGTTATAGATGCGGTCGATTGCAACACTAATTGCCTGAAAATCGGTCAATGGCTGAGGGACGGATGAAACTGCTCAAGATAACCACGCTGGACAGAGGATGGTCCGACAGGGACGAGGTCTTGCTGCACGCCGCCTTCCAGGTGCTGGTGGATTTTGTGGAGCGCGAACACCCCGACAGAATCATTGACTGGAGCGCCGACGAGATGCACAGGTATGCCTGGAAAGAGATAAAAAGCCTTTACAATTGGTGGAAGGAAATCAGGCCGGCACGGCGCAGCCCTCTTGACGATAAGAAACTCGCGGTACCGGCCATGAGATTCAAGAAGGTGCCCGGCACAGACCTGACGCAAGCCGTGGAGCCGGACAAGAATAAATATGCCGACTATTACCGCGCGCTCAAGAAACTCTGCCGGTTGGAAGAGAAATGGTGCAAAGAAGACCAGCGTAATTTCCATCGGCTGATCGAAGTGAGAGGCCACCTGTGGACATAGACCGAGCGAGGGCCGAATAGAACTTTAGTTGTGACTCAGCGTGTACGGAGTTTTAGAGACAAGCTTTTCAGGGTCTATAAGGGGTCACTGAAATGGGTCGTTTGCGCTCTTGACAGGTTCTCTCCATGCCGGTATAATGTAACTACAATACTACATTGTTATAGGGAGGGCGTATGATCAAGGTCGGTTTGCGGGAAGCGAACATGCATTTTTCAAAATACATCAAGCTGGCCCGGCAGGGGAATGAAGTGGTTGTCACGGACCGCGGCGCTCCTATCGCGGTCATCAAGCCTTTGGCCGGCACGGCAACCGCCGGTGAGCGTGTGAAGGCGCTGGAGGAGCAGGGCATCCTGATGCGTGCCCGCGGAAAGGCGGGGGCTCTCCCCCGACCGATCTCGGTCAAGGGGAAGCCGATGTCGCGCACCGTCAGCGAAGAGCGGGATGAGCGGTGACCCATGGAGAGATCGTGGGCGTACTTCGATACAAGCGCGTATCTCAAAGTCTATGTGAAGGAAAGCGGGTCGGAAAAAGCGCGCAAGGCGTTCAAAACGCACACCGTCCTTTCCTCCGCTATTCTCCCTCTCGAATGCTTTTCGGCGCTCTCCCGACGCAGGCAAAGCGGCGACCTCTCGGAAATCGAGTTGCTGAAGCTCCGGGGACTCGTTCGGACAGGTGTGCGGTCCGTGGAGATTATTCGTGTTTCCGATGAGGTGCTCGCCGGGGCCGAGGCGATGACGCTGCGCTCGGCAGCGCGGGCGCTGGATGCCATTCACCTCGCGTCCGCACGGTTATTCAAAGATCGCACGGACATTGACATTCTCTTTATTACGTCCGACAAGAAACAGCATGATGTCGCCCTCACGGAAGGGTTTGCGACGCTGTTCATCGAGTAACGGAGGACATCAAGTATTCTGCTTGAAAGTTACCATTCATGAACCAATTACACCCGATAGAGAAGTAAAAACCATCCGTGACCTGATTTACTTCGTTCGAGCCTCTCGTGGTCCCCACCGGCAGCGAACAGTTCTTGACGTTCTGGACAAATAAGAGACGCAGGATAGCCACCTGCTTCTATCCGTGTTCATCCGTGGCAACGATTCTTTCCTCTGTTTCCCCTATTCAATCCGTGGTAAAATAAGCATGCAATGACCCTCGAAGAGAAACTCCAGAACCTCCCGGACGCGCCGGGCGTCTATATCATGAAGGACGCGAAGGGCCATGTCATCTACATCGGCAAGGCCCTGTCGCTCAAGAACCGGGCGCGTTCCTATTTCCAGAAGGGCGCCAAGGGCGAGAAAACGGAGCTCATGGTGCGCCGGATCGTTGATCTCGAGACCATCGTCACCCATACGGAGCTTGAGGCGCTGGCCCTGGAAGCCAATCTTATCAAGAAGCACCGGCCCAAGTATAATATCATCCTCCGGGACGACAAGAACTATCCTTACCTCCGCTTCGATACCAGGTCCGAATATCCCCGTCTCGAAGTCGTCCGCAGGCTCAAGAAGGACGGCGCGCTCTACTACGGCCCCTACGTTCCCGCCGGCGGCATGTGGGAGACGCTTGCGCTCATTCGCCGTACTTTCCCGATCGCGCCCTGCAAGATAGAATTCAAGGCAGAGCGGCCGGGGCGGCCCTGCATTCAGTTCCAGATCGGCCGGTGCGTGGCGCCCTGCTCGGGCGAGGCCGATAAAATACAGTACCATGACATGGTGAACCAGGTGCGGCTGTTCCTGGAAGGCAAGAACCGCGACCTCCTTGATATGCTCAAAGCGCGCATGGAAGAGGCCTCGGCGAACATGGAGTACGAGCGGGCGGCCGAGCTCCGGGACAGGATCGCGAAGATCGAGGGCGCCCTCGAGAAGCAGAAGATCATTTCCTCGGGCTTCGAAAACCAGGACGTCATCGGCATGGCCTTCGAAGGAGGCCGCGCGGACATCCAGGCGCTCTTCATCAGGAACGGCATGCTGCTCGGACGCAAGGACTTCTTTCTCGACGACGTGCGCGGCATGACGGAAGAGGAAGTGTTGAACGACTTTCTGCGCCAGTTCTACTCGAAGGAGATGATCGTGCCTGAGGAAGTTCTCTTGCCGCTTGAGATCCTCGACCGTGAGATGTTCGAAGGCTGGCTCACGGAAAAGCGCGGGGGAAAAGTCGAAGTACTGGTGCCGCAGCGCGGCAGGAAGCGTGAGCTCGTGCAAATGGCCTCGGACAACGCCGCGCAGTCGCTCCGGGAACACCTGCTTTCGCGCAGGAGCAAGGAGCGGATTCTCATGCGCCTCCAGGAAGAACTGGGGCTCAGGAACCTCCCGCGAAGGATCGAGGCCTTCGACATCTCCACCATCCAGGGAGCAGAGTCCGCAGCGAGCATGGTCTCCTTCGAAAACAACATGCCCGACAAGAGAAACTACAAGAAGTTCAAGATCAAGACCGTCGAAGGTCAGGACGATTTCGCGAGCATGGCGGAGGTGATCAGGCGGCGCTATACAAAGGCGAAAGAAGAGGGTATACTGCCTGACCTTGTTCTCATCGACGGCGGCAAGGGACAGCTCAACGCGGCGCTCGACGTGCTCAGGGAACTCGGTATCGAAGGACCCGACGTGATCGGACTTGCGAAGGCCCGAAGCGGGGAGGAGGGGACGGAACGGGAGTTCGAGCGGGTGTTCCTTCCCGGGGTGGACGAGCCCGTCATCCTCGAACCCACGAGTGCGACAACGCACCTCGTCGCCCGCGTACGGGACGAAGCGCACCGGTTCGCCATCACCTATCATCGCAAACTCCGTGAGAAGCGCGCCGTTCATTCCGAGCTCGATGACATCCCCGGCATCGGCGAAGCGAGGAAGAAGGCGCTCCTTCGCCATTTCGGCAGCGTCGAGAATATCAGGCAGGCGGCCGTGGAAGAGCTTGCAGCGGCGCCGGGGATGACGAACAAGGCGGCGGAGGAGATCGCGGCGTTTTATAAAAAGAAGTTGGTTGGACAGGGTTAAGATTTTTACCGCAGAGAACGCAGAGCTCGCGGAGGAGAACAAAAGATGATGATGCCGTAAAAACTAAAAATCCACCGCTGAGGCGCTGAGACGCTGAGAAGAACGTATTGAAATTAAGGAGCTTTTCTCCGTGCCTCCGCGTCTCTGCGGTTTAAAAAATGACTTTTTACGAGACCATCAAAGATAATGGACGCTTGTGCGTGGACATCTGGGCATGAAATCACTGGTGGCTATCGATGAGAACATGGCATTCGATCATATGCCTCTTCATACTGTTCGTATCCTTCTCCGGCTGCAGCGCGAAGTATGCAGGGCCGTTTCCGGACGAACAGGGCGTTACCTTCATGGCCGGGGCTCCGAGCGCCGAACAGGCGACAGGCGATCAGATGAAGAAATACCCGGAGGCTGCAGCTGCTCTTGTTGATGGGGCGATCGCGGCGGGCGTTACCGGCGCTGTTCCTGCAGACCGGACCCGGGCGGTTAAAGCCGTCGCCGTTGTGTTTGAGATCGGTTTTCCCGAAGAGGAAATCGTAAAACTCACCCGTGATGCGATGGAGAAGAAAATCCCCCTTTCGTCGTTCGCGAGGACCATGGAGGCCATGGTGAACCTGAAAGGCGGCGGTATGCCGTCCGACCTTGTTGTGAGGACCGCGCGGCAGCTCATCGTGTTCCGGTATTCGGAGAAGGGCATTGCAAGAGTTGAGTGGGAGCTTTTTTACTGGAGGAAGAAACAGTATAGCTGGGTAGATGCTTTTTATCGGTTTCACTCGGGCCGGCGTCCCGGCATGGACGGCATGGACGACGGCTTCCTGCATTGACTCGTGTCCGTTCGCGGCTTCAAACAAGGAGTAAGCATGGACAATCATCAGTGGCTCGCGGTCTTCAGAGAAGTGGGCAGGAAAATGCGTGAAGGGCTGTCGGAAATCCTGAGCAGAGAAGGCGGCAGGGTGCCGCTGGGCAAGGGTGCGGGCGGGGACAGGACCTTTCCCGTTGATAAGTGGGCCGAGGACATCGTCATTGCCGCGCTCGAAAAGGCGCACAAGGAGGGGGAGTCCTTCACGCTCATATCGGAAGAGCTGGGAGCCAGAAAGTTCGGGAGCGGCGGAAAGATCGTCCTCGTGGACCCTATTGACGGAAGCAATAACGCCAAGAGCGGCATCCCCTTTTTTTCCACGTCCATCGCGCTCCTCAACGGAGACAAACTATCGGACCTGAGCGTGGGATATGTTCTCAACCTCGCCGTTGCCGATGAGTTCTGGGCGATCAGAGGGGGAGGGGCGTACAAGAACGGGGCACGGATACGCACCTCGGCAACGGAGGGCATCACCATCGTTGCCTACGAGGCATCGTCTCCCCGGACCGACATTCCGCGCATCCTGCCTCTGCTCCAGGCGGCGAAGCGCACACGGTGCTTCGGCTCCACGGCGCTCGACCTGGCGTACCTCGCCTCCGGCGCCATCAGCGTTTTCGCAACCGGAACGGCATCTCGGGCCTTTGATTACGCGGCGGGGATGCTGATCCTCGAGGAGGCGGACGGCGTGATCACCGATCTCGCGGGCGATTCTCTCGACTACATCGTCGTGGGGCTCGACAGGACCGTGCCGCTGCTCGCGAGCGCGAATGAGAAATTGCACGTGTGGGCGCTGAACGTGCTTTCGGAAACAAAGCAGCCCGGCTGACCTTCCCGAACTTTTCTACGGCTCTATGATTATTCATCGTGCGTTCACAGGTCTTTTTACGATCTCCCTTCTTGCCGCCGCGCTAGGCTGCACGGCCAGGTATACGGCCCCCTTCGCAGACGCCGATGGCGTTGCCTTCAGGTTTCATGCGCCTGCTGCTCACGAAGTGGCCATTGCCGGGAGCTTCAACCGCTGGGACCCTGCCCGGGACAGGCTCAGCGGCCCGGACAAGGCCGGCTGGTGGAGCATAACCCTTCGACTCAGTGAAGGGAGGCACGAGTATCTGTTCGTCGTGGACAACAGGGACTGGGTCCTCGACCCCCTTGCTGTCGCCTATGCCGACGACGGCTTCGGCAGCAGGAACTCCGTCTTCTATCTCGAACGTTGATCCCGGTTGTAACCTTTTTTCCTTTCCGCCGTCTTATGGGCATAAAAACATGGCCATGCAAAGTCCGCAATTGACAGAAAAAGAGATCATTGAGCGATGTGTGAAAGGCCAGCGGGAAATGTATTCCCTCCTGATCGAGAAATATCAGGAAATGGTCTTTACCGTTGCCTACCGGGTGCTCGGGGACGAGAGCGCGGCAAAGGACGCTGCGCAGGAGAGTTTTATTTCCGCCTATCTCTCGCTCGGGCATTTCAGGGGGAATTCCAAGTTTTCCTCGTGGCTCGTGAGCATTACGCTGAACAAGTGCAGGGACATGCTCCGGCGCCGGAAGGAGGTCGTTCCGCTCCCTGACATGGCGGATACCCTGCGGAGCGGCGACGAGGACCCCCTGGAGCAGTTGGAGACGAAGCAGACGAGAGACATGCTCCAGGAGGCGCTCAATATGCTGCCCAATGATTACCGCGAGGCCGTGGTGCTGAAACACGTCCAGGGACTGGATTATCACGAAATGTCCGAGCTCTGCGGCGTGAGCGAAGGGGCGCTGAAGGTGCGGGTGCACCGGGGGCGGGAGATGCTCAGGAATATACTGAGAGAAGGAGATCTAAGCAATGGAACGGGACGAAAAGCTGGTACAGCGGCTGCTGGATGGTGAGTTCTCCCCGGGCGAGAAGAAGGATATCCTCGATCGCCTGGAGTCCGACCCCTCGCTGCTCCGGGAGTTCATCACCCTCCGGGAAACGGTCCGGGTGATCGAGAAATCGCCGCGGCTTGCGCCCCCTGCGTCGTTCGCTGCCGGGGTGCTGGACAGGCTTCCCGAAGGCCGGCAACCGCTGCCGGAACGGTTCAAGGAATTCTTCTTCGCCCGGCGAATGCTCCGGTGGAACATGGCTGCAGCGACGGCCGCGGCCCTCATGCTCCTTGTTCTCGGCGCCGCACTGTTCCTGTACCAGCCGGGGAAGGGGGGGATCACGATGAACGGCACAACTGTTTCCGGCCAACAGGCTGTTACGGTCCGTTTCCGCCTCTATGCGCCTCATGCGCGCACCGTGGCCCTTGCCGGCGAATTCAATAAATGGAAAGTGGACGAAACGGCGCTCATCCGGCAGGAGGACGGCGCCTGGGTGGCGGAGCTCTCCCTGGAACCCGGAACATACACCTACATGTTCGTGGTGAACGGCAAGGAGTGGGTGCCCGATCCGGATGCGGATAGTTACCGGGACGACGGTTTCGGGTACAAAAATTCCGTTCTCAGAGTGAGCACGCTGTGAGGAGGACGATGATGCGAAAAGTACTTATCTTCATGACGCTTGCCCTCATGGCCGTGGCGGCCGGACAGGCGCAGGCGGTCCCTGCGGGACAGGGCGGCCTTCGCGACATCCGGCAATCGGTCGAGGCATCCTCCCTTTCGGGGGAACAAAAGGCCGCGCTCACGCAGGCTGCGCGCGAAGCAGTGGAGGCCGGCGTACCTCACGAGGACGTGGCAGTCATTGTCACCGGCGGTTTATCGCAGGGCGCCGATGTTCACGCCCTCACCCGGTTCCTCGCAGTTGCCCGTGATGTTCAGGCACAGGGTCTCCCGGTACGTCCGGTCTTGAATAAGATCGAGCAGGGATCGGCCAAGGGGGTCCCTCCTGAGAGGATCATCGAGGTGGTCGGCCGGGTGAGAGTAAACCTGGTCACGGCCAGGGATATGGTGGACGGGGTCGTGGCACAGGGGCTCGCGAAGAATGCGCCTGAAGAGAAGAAGGGGGCCGTCGAGGCCCTTGCAGGAGCACTCGAGCGGGGGGTGCCTGCCGGCGATATCGTTGAACTCGGACAAAAGGCCGCAGAAGTCAAGAGTTCTCTTTCACAGTTCAGCAGGGCCGTCGAGACCCTGGCGAACCTGAAGGAGATGGGCATGCCGCGAGACCTTGCGCTCAAGGCGGCGAGAAAAGCGGTGATCCTGAACTACTCCGAACGGGGCATGGCACGGATGGAGCGGGATCTGCTGACTATGCGGAAAAGCGGCATGAGCTGGGAAGATTCTTTCAGAGAGATGGGCGCCGGTATGGAGCGCTGCCGGGGAGGCATGGGGGGGGCCGGATCAGGATCGGGCATGGGGGGCGGCTCCGGCAACGGTCAGCGTATGCAGGGCAAGTGAGCGACACCCGGAGGGTATGACAAGGGGGATGCAATTCCCTCATCATATATTTCAACACGATACTATCACAGAAGGAGGAGAAGAACATGTTCAAGACAATCGTTTTCATGACAGTGCTTGCAGTTACTCTGGTATTCGGCGGCGCGGCCTATGCGATGACCCAGGAAGAGGCCAGGACACGGGTCGAGAAACAGGCCGCGGACAAAGGTTGGACCGCTCAGGAACGGTCACAGGCCATGGAGACCCTTCAGAAGCTTGTGCAGAACGGCGTTCCCGTGGAGCACGCCTATCGCGTGGTCGAGGCATCCATCAACCAGGGGATCAAGGGACAGGAGCTTGCGGAGATAGCCCGTACCATGGAGAAGAACACGAAGGGCGGCATGGCTTCTCAGAAGGCCGCTGATAAGGCCATCCAATCCATGGACCGTATCAGGGCCAGGGACAGAGAACAGGCAAAGACCATGGACAAGGACATGACCCAGGACAGGACCCACGACAGGACCCAGGATAGGGACCGGGTAAAGCAGGATACAGGCTCTGGTTTCGGCAGCGGTTCCGGCATGGGCCACGGCTCGGGCATGGGCCACGGCTCAAGCATGCCGGCCACTCCGGGCACGGGCGGCGGCATGGGCGGGAAATAGATAGCGTTCCATTCTACGACGTGGGGCAGGATCTCTGCCCCACGTATTCTTTATAACAAGAGGAGATAACGACAGATTGAAGACATCGGTATTGTTTCCGGGCGCGTTCCTGTTGTGTGTCCTCGCTGCCGCGAACACCTCGTGGGCGGCTTTTCTTTTTGATGCGGGCATAAAGGCCGCTTACGAGGACAATATCAATGGCTCCCCTGCCGATGCCGGCAGGGTTGGAGACTTTTACACTACCCTCTTCGTCGCCGCCGGCGGCTACCGGGTGGTCACAGAAGAAAAAACCTACGCTGTTCTGAGGGGAGGCATTGAGCGTTACTCCTACAACAAATATAATGAACTGAATGCCGTGATCGGCACGGTGAGCGCGGGCTTGTACCATATTTCCGGAGAGGTCCTGACATCCTATATTACCGTCAAGGCCAAGAGCAAGGACTTCGAGGACAATAATCGGGACAGCCGCTCCCTGGGGGCGGTCGTCGAGTTCAAGCAGCGGCTCACCGATGCTTTCTGGCTTAAGGAAGCCTATGAATATGAGTGGAACGACGCCCGTTCCAGTCTCTTCACCTACGGTGCGCACAGCGCCGGCATCTGGGCCGGAATCACGGCCGCGCCGCGGACCTTTTTCGGGCTTGGCTACAGTTACCTCTACCGGAGATATGACGACGCGTCGCACAACACGTCGCAATCGCACACCATTTCAGCCGCTGTCGAATACAAGCTCTCCCGGCGGGTTTACGTGAGTGCCGGCTACGACCGGCAGTTCTCTGACGTGAGCAGCCCCGCTGCGACGTACACGGACAACATCTACACCGCCGGCCTCACCTACAGCTACTGATTCCCGCCGTTTTTTCACAAATTCGGCCTGCAGTATTGACATCACTTTCTTTTTATGTAATTATGATTGCATGGCGCTCGTAAATCATACCACCCGTGAGATCAACGCAAAGATCGTGTACTACGGACCCGGCCTGTCGGGCAAGACGACGAACATCCACTTCATCTACCACCGCATCGCGCCGACGCAGCGCGGCAAGCTCATTTCCCTCGCCACCGAGACGGACCGCACGCTCTTCTTCGACTTCCTTCCCGTGGAACTGGGGACCATCAAAAACTACAAAGTGCGGTTCCACCTCTACACGGTCCCCGGCCAGGTGTTCTATAACGCGACGCGGAAACTGGTGCTCAAGGGAACGGACGGCGTCATCTTCGTGGCGGACTCTCAGCGCGCCATGGTTGACGCCAACCTGGAGAGTTTCGCGAACCTTCGCGACAACCTGAACGAGATGGGGATCGACCTTGATAATTTCCCGCTCGTGATCCAGTACAACAAGAGGGACCTGCCCGATATCTTTACCATCGAGGAAATGAACGAAGCGCTGGACCCGCAGGGGGTCATCCCCTTCTACGAAGCGGTTGCCATGAGCGGGGACGGCGTGCTCAGGACCTTTACCGCAGTGTCGAAGCTCGTGCTGCAGGACATGCAAAAGAACCCCGAGCGCCACAACCTCGCCCTCGGCGACATCATGGCCAAGGGAGGAGAGCAGGCCCCGAAAGAAGCCCGGAAGCCGTCTCCGCCTCCGGAACCGTCCATGCCGGGCGCGCCCATGGCCGAGGCCAAGCCGGAAATGGCGGCCCTGGAGAAGGCCGTAGATAAAGGAATGTCGGTGAGCCTCGGCGCGCCTCTGATGGAGTACGGCCAGATCGTCCTTCCCTTCGTACTGAGGACAAAGGACGGGGATGAGCAGTACCAGCTCCGCGTTTCCATTGCGACGGGCGCCCCGATGTCGAAGCGGTTCAAAGTGGTTGTAAAAAACCTCATGAAGGAATAGAATACAACTGCTCAGGACGGTCAGGAACCACAGGCGGCCTCGCCGCACACGGTCAAAAACAAAGTCGAATTCAGGATTCAAAACCGCGTTCATCTGTGTGCCACGACGAAGTCGGGACCTGTGGTTTCATGAAGTTTGCTTTTTAGCGGTTTGACCTGAGGAGTTGCCATGGCGCATCGTATATTGAGGTTTTTATGTCCCGGGTAACGGCACTCATACCGGCGGCCGGCATGGGCAGACGGATGGGAAAAGCGGTAGCAAAGCAGTTCCTGCCCCTCGGTGACCGCCCCATGCTGGCCCATACGCTCCTGGCGTTCCAACGCGCCGCGGAGATTGATGAGATCATCCCGATCCTCTCGGAAGAGGACATGGAAAACTGCCTCCGGTATATCATCGAGCCCTTCCACATTACGAAAGTAAAGACCCTTGTCGTGGGCGGCAAGGAACGGCAGGACTCGGTGTTCAACGGGCTCGAAAAGGTCGGGAAGGACACGGCGGTCGTCATCGTCCATGACGGGGTCCGCCCTTTTGTCACGCTGGAGCTGATCCGGGTGGTCGTGGAAGCGGCGAGAAAGGGTGCTTGTGTCGCGGTGGGCGTCCCGCTCAAGGACACCGTCAAGGAGGTGGACGCAAAGGGCGTGGTGCGCCACACCCTGGAGCGGAGCAGGCTCTGGGCCATCCAGACGCCGCAGGCCTTTCCGGCAAAGGTCCTGAAGCGGGCCTATGCGGAATCCTATAAACACCAGGTGTACGGCACGGACGATGCCATGCTCGTGGAACGGGCAGGGATAAAGGTCCGGGTGATCATGGGGAGCTACGAGAACATCAAGATCACCACGCCGGAGGACCTCATCCTCGCGGAGGAAATTCTCAAGAGAAGGTAAAAATGAGAGCAGGCAGCGGCTATGACGTTCACCGCCTCGTCCCGGGCAGAAAGCTCATCATGGGCGGGGTGGACATTCCCCATGACAAGGGACTGCTCGGGCACTCCGACGCCGACGTGCTCCTCCACGCCGTGTGCGACGCCCTTCTCGGCGCGGCGGGGCTCGGGGACATCGGCAGACATTTTCCCGATGCGGACCAGCGGTACAAGGGAATATCGAGCCTCACGCTGCTTGCCGAGGTCGGCCGTTTGCTGGCTGACAACGGTTTCCGCGTGAACAACATCGATGCCACGATCGTTGCAGAGCAACCGAAGATGGCTCCCCACATCCCGGCCATGATCGCCAATATTGCCGGGACCGTCAAGGTCGACCGGTCGGCAGTCAACGTAAAGGCCACGACGACGGAGGGGCTCGGATTCACCGGAACAGGCGAAGGGATCGCGGCGTACGCGGTCTGTACGATTACTCAAGCGTAACGGTGAGTGCCGGGTGAAACAGATGGGATGTTGTTGCGGTGCGAAGTTCCCGCTGGACCAATGGGTCGTGGCGGTGTATGAACGAGTTCGATTTGATCCGCTATCGATAGCGGCAAGGAACTGAAATGCGATACCTCATCTCCTTTATAGGAATTCTCCTTCTTGCGACGTCCCTTTGGGCGCAGACGGACGGAACAAAGGAAGAGGATGAGCGCAAGAAATCCTACCTCTACGAGTGGACCGATGAGAAGGGCGCGGCGCATATTACGGACACGCTGGGGAATGTTCCTGAGAAGTACCGTTCACGGGCGCGCAGGGTGGAGATGCCGAAGAAAAAAGAGCAACCAGGCGCTCTGCCGGCGCTGACCACTACGCCGCAGGATCAGGGCGCGTCCGTTGATGACGAGGAACGAAAAGCAGCGTGGCGCCGGAAAATCGGGGATTGGAAAAGCAGGCTGGCAGAGGCCGAAAAACGCCACAAGGAGCTTGACGACGAGCGGAATGCGCTGATACGAACATGGAACCTGCTCTCGTTGGCCCCGCCTGATACCAGGGTAAGGGCCGGGAAGATCGAAGAGGAAATGAAGGCAGTTCGGGAACAGATTGACGAGGCCCGGAAGATGATCAACGTGGTGATCCCCGAAGAGGCGCGGAAAGCGGGCGTACCGCCGGGTTGGCTCCGGGAGTAGGGGCGACGCATGCGTCGCCCGATTGCGGAATTCGGATTGCAGATTGCGGATTAGAACACAAGAACCAAACCATGCTTCCCTTCCGCGATCGGAAACAGAACAGATGACCGAGACATTCCAAAAGATCAAAAAAGACTTCCAGGCGGCCCTTTCCATGGATCCCGCCGCAACGAGCAGGATCGAGGTCGCCCTCACGTACTCGGGAGTTCACGCGCTCCTGTTCTACCGGTTTGCCCATTGGCTCTGGAAGAAAGGCATTCCCTTTGTCCCGCGCGCCCTGTCTCAACTTGCCCGGTTCCTTACCGGTATCGAGATCCATCCCGGCGCAACCATCGGTTCGGGCCTGTTCATTGACCACGGCATGGGTGTGGTCATCGGCGAGACCGCTGAGATCGGCGATAACGTGACGCTCTTTCAGGGCGTGACCCTCGGCGGCACGGGCAAGCAGCGCGGCAAGCGCCATCCTACGATCGGGAGCCACGTGGTCGTGGGCGCAGGCGCCAAGGTCCTGGGCCCCATCAATGTCGGCGATTATGTCAAGATCGGAGCGAACTCGGTGGTGCTCCAGGACGTGCCCGACCATTCCACGGTCGTCGGCATCCCCGGCAGGATCGTCCGGATCAAGGACGAGCGCGTGGCCGAGGACGCCCTGATGGATCACGTCCACATCCCCGACCCGATTGCGGACCGGCTTATAGAACTTCAAGTGCAGATCGATGCGCTCAAGAAGGAATTAGTTCATAAAGGGAAAAAGTGATGCTATGCGCTTCGCACGATGGCTCGTTCGTATGCTTTTTTCTCCTTCGCCCTGCATCCTGCATCATGTATCCGGCCCCTGGCTATCTCATTCTTCAATAATTTTGTAGCTGTGAGTAATCGTCCCCGCCTTGGCCAGCGTGGCGCCGACGGAGCAGTACTTGTCCAGGGACAGCCCGATGGCGCGCTCCACTGCCTCTTTCTGGACACCTTTCCCTTTGACCACGTATTCGACGTGAACTTCCTTGTAAATTTTGGGGTAGTCCGAGGTCTTTTCTCCCTTGACGTTCATCTCCAGTCCGGTGACCTGCTGCCGCTTCTTCCGGAGGATGGAGATCACGTCCATGCCCGTGCACCCGCCGAACGCAACAAGCAGGAGTTCCATGGGCCGGAAACCGGTGTTATGGCCTCCTGCTTCCTGGTCTGCGTCCAGGGTGAGTGAATGACCCGATGTCGCTGTGCCGGCGAACTGCATGTCCTGTATGAGCCTGACCTTAGCTTCAACCATTTTTTATCTCCAGGTTCTGATTTTTCCCGGCCCCGCTGTAGCGGAGAGGGCGTTCTGCCATGCCTGTTCCGGCTGTTTTCGGACGCCCGCAGCTCTTGCCGGAATGTGGGCCTCATGCTATCAAAAGTCCATGGATGTGTCAAGGAAGGGTGTGCGACAAATTTGTCGGTAAAATGCATATTGTTATTATTTTCCATGGTGCGGTCCGTTCGGGGAACGGACCCTACGCCTTTGTAGGGCGCGTTTCCCAAACGCGCCGAACAAACGTACCTACAATTTTGTCGCAGACCCGTCAAGGACTGGGGCTTCGGACTGAGAAAAAGGTCGGCGGGCGCCGCGAGCGCGCCTAAAATCATAATGCTTATGTATGAAAGTAATAAAACCATCGTTATTTTGGTATTTTTGCCAAATTTTGTCTTTTATAAAAAAATCATAGTAAACGTTCTTAAATTATGTCGTATTAAAAATACTTTGCTTGTTTAGTATGGTAAAAACACCATCATTTAGCCCTGGTCATTATTGCATCTGATGATCGCTTTATTTAATTAAATAATGGGTTACCTACTCCTTACGAATCAGGGAAATGCTGGCAATCAACTTGCACACTTATAATACGATTGTTTTATAAATGAACCCTGAATAGCATGTGTGCTCATGCATGACGTTGTTCCCCGGGCCCGCAAGGCAGATAGAAATCACGTCACATTATGGTCTAATTAGTTTTTTTTATTTGACAAAACAGGTGGTATGCTCGATACTGAGTGTCCCGTAAATTATTCCTGAAGCAGTAATAATAATGAGAACCTCGCGCTTCGGGCTTCTTTTTGAAATTACAGCGTTTTTCCACAACGATAGAAAGGGGGAGGGAGTCTATCATATAAGTCCGCTCAAGGTGCGCACGTCCTCTGACCGACGATGGAATCGTTCCGGATTCGTGTGTTCCGGTACAACTCGCCGAAACAAACAATTACGTTACGTATACTGAAATACTTTACTAAGGAGGGTTTCCTAAATGAGCAAAGATGGAAAGACACCGATGCTTGACGAACTGGAAAAAGGCGCATGGCCGAGTTTCGTAAAAGAGATTAAGAAGTCCGCAAAGAAGAGCAACGCGGCGCAAGATCTGCTCAACATCCTTGAGAGATCATATAGGGATAAAGTGACCCACTGGAAGCACGGCGGTATCGTGGGCGTCCTCGGTTACGGCGGCGGCGTTATCGGCCGCTACTGCGACCTCCCGGAAGAATACCCGGGTGTTGCTCACTTCCACACCATCCGTATCAACCAGCCCGCCGGTTTTTACTACACTTCAACGGCGCTCCGCGAACTCATGGACATCTGGGACAAATACGGCAGCGGTCTGACCAACTTCCACGGCTCCACGGGCGACCTGGTCCTCCTCGGCACGCAGACCGACAAGCTCGAGGCCATTTTTGCCGAAACAACGGCAAAGGGCTGGGACCTCGGCGGATCAGGTTCCTGCCTCCGCACCCCGAGCTGCTGTGCGGGTATGTCCCGCTGCGAATTCGCGAACATCGACACGATGGAGATCTGCGATACGCTCACCCATAAGTTCCAGGATGAGCTTCATCGCCCCGCGTTCCCTTACAAGTTCAAGATCAAGGTTGCCGGCTGCGCCAACGACTGCGTCGCTGCCATTGCCCGCGCCGACATGTCCATCATCGGTACCTGGCGTGACACCATCCGGATCGACCAGGCCGAAGTGAAGAATTACTCCAAGAGCATGGATATCAAGACCGAGGTAACCGATATGTGCCCGACCCACTGTATGAACTGGGACGGCAGCACGCTCAAGATCGGCGACAAGGACTGCAATCGCTGCATGCACTGCATCAACCTGATGCCGAAGGCCCTCCGTCCCGGCAAGGAGAAGGGCGCAACCATCATGCTCGGCGGCAAGGCCCCGATCGTGACCGGCGCTCTCATGAGCTGGGTCATCGTCCCCTTCATGAAGCTGGAAAAGCCTTACGACAATCTGGAAGACCTCATCCGCAAGCTCTGGGAGTGGTGGGATGATCACGGCAAAAACCGCGAGCGTATCGGCGAACTTGTCGACCGTCTTGGCATGAGGTCCATGCTCGAATCAACGGGTCTGCCGCCCGTGCCGCAGATGGTCAAAGCCCCCAGGTCGAACCCGTACGTATTCTGGTCCGCGGAAGACGTGAAATAACTTAAGGAGGATAACTTAGAATGGCTGACAAACCGAAGAGAATAACCGATATTGGAGCTCCTCACTTTAGCAAATTCCTGCCTCCCGTGATCAAGAAGAACTACGGGAAGTGGAAGTACCATGAACAAATCACCAAGGGTTTGATGAAGCACGTTTCCGAGACCGGCGACGAGCTCTATACCGTGCGTATCGCATCCCCCCGTCTGGTGAGCACCGATTTTATCCGCGAGATATGCGACCTTGCCGAGAAGTTCTGCGGCGGCCATCTGCGCTTCACGACGCGTAATAACATCGAGTTCTTTCCTGATAAGGCGCAGGTGGAGCCTCTCCAGGCCGAACTCAAGAAGCGCGGCCACCTGATCGGCGGCATCGGCTACGGTATCAGCAACGTGGTGCATACCCAGGGCTGGATCCACTGCCACACCCCGGCCACGGACGCCTCCGGTGTCGTGAAGGCGGTCATGGATGAGCTGCACGAATATTTCACGACCAAGACCCTGCCGGCGCGCGTGCGCATCGCACTTGCCTGCTGCCTGAACATGTGCGGTGCGGTGCACTGCTCCGACATCGCCATCCTGGGTATCCATCGCAAGCCGCCGAAGGTCAACGAGGCGACTATCGCGAACCAGTGCGAAATCCCCACGACCATTGCTTCGTGCCCCACGGGCGCCATCAGCCCGAATCCGGCCGCGAAGTCCGTGAAGATCAAGGATGAGCGCTGCATGTACTGCGGCAACTGTTATACGATGTGTCCTTCACTTCCGCTTGCAGACGCACACGGCGACGGTATCTCCATCTATGTTGGCGGCAAGGTGTCCAACGCCCGCGGTCCGGCACGCATGTCAAGGCTCGCCATTCCGTTCCTTCCGAACAATCCACCGCGCTGGCCCGAGGTTGTGCAGGCGGTAAAGCACCTGGTTGAGGTCTATGCCAAGAATGCGATGAAGCATGAGCGCGTTGGCGAGTGGATCGAGCGTATCGGCTGGGAGCGGTTCTTCAAGATGACCGGTATACCGTTTACCTATCAGCACATCGACGACTTCACCTTTGCACGCGAGACGTTCAGAATGACCCCGACGTTCAAGTGGGAATAGTGGTATAATGTCATGCCGGCCCCGGTGAAAGACCGGGGCCGGTCTTTTATGATGACGTGAACGACCTAATGGAGGGGAACAAGATGGATGCTGAAGAACTGCAAAATAAAGTATATGCTCTGGTAGAGAAAAGTCAGGGGAAAAAGAAGCTGAAGCCAAAAGACATCAGCAATGCCATGGAGGCCGAAGGCGCGACCCAGGCTGAGACCAAGGCAGCGCTCCGCGTACTGATAGACGGCGGCAAGCTGGTGTATTCGTACTTCGGCGGCACGGCCGTCGAGATCCCGCATACGGAAGGCTCGGCCAATCCGCAATCATAATGCTGAGCATACCGAGGCTGGTACTTTCAGCCACCCGGGGAGGCCTGGGGAAAACAACCCTCGCGATCGGCATCATCGCTGCCTGGCGCAAGCGCGGCAGACGGGTGGCGGTTTTCAAGAAGGGCCCTGATTTCATTGACGCAGGGTGGCTCGGCGCGGCAGGCGGGGGACTTTGCTATAACCTCGACCTGTTCCTGATGGAAAGAGAGCGTGTCCTCCAATCATTTCAGGAACATACCGGACATGCCGACGCTGCCGTTATCGAAGGCAATCGGGGTCTCTATGACGGCATGGACAGCTCCGGTACCTATAGTACGGCGCGCCTTGCCCAATTGCTCAAGACGCCCGTGGCGCTCATCGTCGACTGCACGAAGTCATCGGCAACGGTCGGCGCCGTGGTGCTCGGATGCAAGATATACGATCCCGCTGTGGACCTGAGATGTGTTATTCTGAACAATGTGTCGTCGGCGCGGCACGAAACGGTCATCAGGAAGGCCATTGAACAGAGCAGCGGGCTTCCCGTTGTCGGAGCGGTGCCCCGCCTCAGGCCTGGCGAATTCCCTGAGCGGCACATGGGGCTCACGCCCTATCAAGAACATTCGGACGTGGACGGGGCGATAGCCGCTTCAGCCGCGGCGGCCGAAAAATTTCTTGACATCGACGCCCTGTGGAATATAGCATATGATGCTCCACCCCTGGAAGGACTCGAAGAAGGACTCGAAAACGTGTTCGGGCAATCGGGGGCGCAGGGAAAGACGAGGGAGCGCGGGGAGCTGCCGACGATAGGGGTCATTCGGGACAGGGCGTTTCAGTTTTACTATCCCGATAATCTGGAGGCCCTTGAAGAGGAGGGAGCGACCCTTCGGGAGATCAATGCGCTCACCGACCGGGCGTTGCCGGAAATAGACGCTCTGTATATCGGGGGAGGGTTTCCCGAGACCCAGGCGGCCGAGCTGGCCGCAAATGAAAGCTTCAGCAGGTCCATCCGGGGCGCCGCTGAAAACGGCCTCCCCATCTACGCGGAATGCGGCGGGTTGATTTACCTGGGCAGGAGTCTGCGGGTGGGAGATACAACGCACGTCATGACATCAGTGCTCCCGGCGGACTTCGTCCTTGAAAAAAGGCCTCAGGCACACGGGTACACGGTGCTGGACGTTGACGGGCCGAACCCCTTTTTTGACAAAGGGACCGCCCTCCGGGGACATGAGTTCCACTACTCCCGGATCGTGAATATCGCCGAACTGCCGGGAGCGGCGTTCACCATGCGCCGCGGAGCCGGCATCGACGGCAAAGCGGACGGGCTCATATACAACAATGTACTGGCAACCTACACCCACCTCCACGCGCTCGGAGCGCCGGAGTGGGCGCGAGGCCTGGTAAAAGCCGCCCGGGAATACCGGAAGAAGGCAAGGCAGGCTGTACGGTGAGGACAAGAGAATCAGGAAGGGGCTCGGCGCCTCAGTGTCCTTTCTGCGGGGCTGAGCTCAAGCGACCGGGCGAACTATCGGTGGGTCCCGGGGAGAAGGCGCAGGGCGGCTCCTGTACATGCGGCGCCGTCTATCTTGTCGACCCCACCGGCAAGAACGTGGGGGAACTGATGTCCCTGGGCCTCACGCTCGCGGCGGAGAAGCTGTCGAAAGACATCTCCGATCTTACGGCGGATGAGGACTATGAAGATGCGGTGCTCAGCTATGATTGGCGGACGCACCGCTCGTCCGGATTGAGCACCGGGCGCCTGGACCGATACGGCAGGCTCTATATCATCAAGGTAAAGCGAAAGCCCCGCTGACCCCTGCGAGGCCCGTGCGGGAATGCCGGCGCAGGACAGATAGAGCGGCAAAAAACAGGGCCGCCGGAACCGGTGGCCCTGATATTCTTACAGAAACGAAAGGGGAACCAGACAATGGCAACAGTAGATGTAAAAGGAAAAACGATCGAGGTAGATGAAGACGGATTCTTGGCCAACCTGGACGATTGGAGCACGGACGTGGCCAACTATTTTGCGGAAGTGGAAGGGCTCCAGATGACCGACCAGCATTGGGAGGTCGTGAACTTCCTCCGCGAGTACTACAAGCAGTACCAGATCGCGCCCATGATCAAGATCCTCGTGAAAGAGATCGGGAAGAAGCTTGGCGCCGAGAAGGGGAATACCAAGTACCTCTACGAGCTCTATCCGGGCGGACCCGCGAAGCAGGCCTGCAAAATCGCCGGTCTTCCCAAGCCGACGGGCTGCGTATAGTCGACCCGGGACGGCAAGTCGTTCTCCCCGTTTTCCGCGTGCATCCCGCGGGGGCCCGGCGGATATGGTCAGCGGGTACACGGTGATAGGCGCCCGGCTCAGGGGCGCCGTACCATGACGGCGGGACTGTTTCCGCGCCGCGCGCATGGTCGATCGCTCCGGCTGTCCTTGCGACGGATTGTGGACTCGCCGGATGCGGTCCGCGGAAGGCCCGGCGTGATGCGGCTCAATAATTCTCAGGAGGTAGCGGCACCCATGTACATGGTAACGATAGATAAAGGCAAGTGTGACGGAGACGGCAATTGCGTGGATGTCTGTCCGCAGACCGTGTTCGCACTGGAAGGCGGCAAGGCCGATCCGGTCAATATGTCCGAATGCATCAATTGCCTCACCTGCGTGGAGAGCTGCCCGCAGCAGGCGATTACGGTCTCTGAACTGTAATGCAGCCATAAATGTTCCATACCAGAGGGGATAGTTGAACAACTTATCCCCTGTTTTTTTATGAGCAGACCCTTATCCCGGGAGGTGAGACTAATGAAACTGGCCGTATTTTTAAGTGATTGGAGAAGGACCGAGGACTCCTTTGAAAGAATCAAGGCCGACAAGATGGGAGTGGTCCTCGTCGGCAATGGAATCTATCACGCCGTCGTAAAAGAAAACGGGAAAGACTCCCCCGTCCTTTCAAAGGCCGGCGCAAGCTTCTATGTTCTGTCGGACGACCTCGAGACCAGAGGGTATACGGCGGCACAGGTCAATTCCAAGGTGAAGGTCATCGGGTACGGGGATATCGTCGATCTTATTATGAACGACTATGAGAAGACGGCGTGGCTGTAGTACATGCCGGGGGAAAAGGACGAGGGAAGAGGGACTCAAAAGCGTCCGTCGTCCTAACGAAGTGATCGTCCATCGTCCCTCATGAATTCAGTAAAGGAGGATAGAATGGGAGAATTAACATTAGGAGTATTTCCTTCTTTGGTCGGCTCGATGTCTCTCGATTTTTCGTTCAAAATCGCCGAGGCCGCGGTCGCCAAGGGGCACAAGGTGAACATGTGGCTCTCCGGCAACGCCGTGATGATGGCCAAAAAGGGACAGAAGGCATTCAAAGACTATTCGCACAATGAAAAGAAGATGAAGGAACTCATCGGCAAGGGCATGGAGATCACCGTGTGCGAGGCCTGCGCCGAGGCCAGGGGATACCACAAGGAAGATACACCCGAGGGAATGAAGCGGGCGAGCATGGACTGGTACCTGGCGAAGACCGTCAAGACCGACAGACTGTTTCACATAGGAGGCGAATAATGGGCGCCGTAAAATTACTCTTTGTCGTCCAACGACCGCCGTACAAAAGCGAGAACCCCCGTCTGGCGCTCACCCATGCGATAGCGAGCCAGACCGCCGAGATCTACATGGACGACGGCGATTCCGTCGTACCCATCATCGCGTTCGTGGGAGACGGCGTGCTGAACGCGGTGAAGGACCAGCAGGCCATGAAAATCTACGGGGTGACGAGCACCGAGGACCACATCAAAAACAGCCTGCTGATCGACATGCCGGTCTGGGTCTGCAAGGAAGATATGCAGCGCCTTGGCCTGAAAGAGGACCAGATGATCACGGAGGCCGAGGACCGGGGCGCCGAGCTCAGGACCAAGTTCGTTTCCTTCGCGGAGATCCAGAAGGAAATGGAAGCGGTCCAGCACCTCCTGTTCTTTTAGCGGTCCCGCATCAACGGCCGGGCAGCTCCCGGCCGTGAAAGTGATACCGATGAAGCTCAACGACATCCTACAAGAAAAGAAATCGTCCATCGTCAAGAGATGGTTCGAGGCGGTGCTGGAATCATACCCCGAAGACGCACGGGGGCCGTTCCGGAGGCGGGAAGCGCAGTTCGCGAACCCCGTGGGCTTTACCCTCGCCGAAGGGATCGAGGGCCTCTTCGACGCGCTTCTCAAGGGGATGATCCCCGACACCGTCTCCGCATTCCTCGACGGCATGATCAGGATCAGGGCGGTCCAGGATTTCACGCCTTCCCAGGCAGTGGCGTTCATCTTTCGCGTGAAGACGCTCGTCCGGGAAGAGCTGGGAGACGCCGTCGTCTCGGACCGGGGCATGGCGGCCCAGCTTTCGTCCCTCGACGCGATCATCGACGACCTGGCCCTCTTTGCCTTCGACATCTACATGAAGTGCCGCGAAAAAATTTACGATATCAAGGCGCAGGAGGCCCGGAACATGACCTTCAGGCTGCTCCAGCAGGCGAACCTGATCGCCGGGAACAAGGGTTAAGAGCAGGGCCGACAGCGCGCGCCGTTGTTAACTTAAACGAAACGAGGTACCCATATGAGAGTCCTAGTGTCCTTTATCGCGGTTCTCCTGCTCGTGGTGATCGCCTACGCCGGGGTGGAAGCGGCGAACCTGCGTTTCCTTTTCGGAGTGATCATTCCCTATGCCGCCTTCATCATATTTGTCGGCGGGATGATCGTCCGCGTCCTGAAATGGGGCAGCTCTCCCGTTCCCTTCAGGATCCCCACCACCTGCGGGCAGGAAAAATCTCTGCCCTGGATCAAGCAGGACAAGCTGGAAAACCCCTCGGGCCTCCTGGGCGTCATCGGCAGGATGGCGCTGGAAGTCCTCTTCTTCCGCTCCCTCTTCAGGAACCTGAAGACCCAGCTCAGCGACGGGCCGCGCCTGGCCTATGGAGAGGCCAAGTGGCTGTGGCTCGCGGGCATGGCATTCCACTGGTCGTTCCTCATCGTCCTCATCCGTCACCTGCGGTTCTTCACCGAGAAGGTGCTCGTCCCCATTCAGATGATCGAGGGCCTGGACAGCTTCCTCCAGGTCGGCGCTCCGCTCCTGTACCTGACGGACCTGGTCCTGCTCGCCGCCGTCTTCTACCTGTTCCTCCGAAGGATCGGCATCCCGCAGATGCGCTACCTTTCGCTCATCAACGACTACTTTCCGCTCTTCCTCATTTTCGGCATTGCCCTGACGGGCGTCCTCATGCGCTACTTCACCAAGACGGACATTGTGAGCGTGAAAGTGCTGGCCATGGGGCTCGTGAGCTTCAAGCCGGCCATCCCCGAGGGGATCGGCGTTCTCTTCTATATTCACCTGTTCCTCCTGAGCGCGCTCCTTGCCTACTTCCCCATGAGCAAGCTCGTACACCTGGGCGGCGTGTTCCTGAGCCCCACGAGAAACCTGGCGAACAACAACCGGATGAAGCGGCACGTCAATCCCTGGAACTACCCGGTCCACGTCCACACCTACCAGGAGTATGAGGACGATTTCAGGGAGAAAATGAAGGGCGCCGGCATCCCGGTAGAAAAGGAGTAATCATGGCCAAATTTCCGAAACCAGAAGAACTTTCGAACATCGACTTTGCACCGCCCCGGAAGGGGTGGATGGACTTGCCCGTGGAGTTCAAGCCGGGCATGTTCTGCCATGGATCAAAGCCGAAGAGCCTCGAAGCGGTCGGTTTCCCCAATCCCCGGGACTGGAAGCCCGCCGATGCGGACTGGAAGCTTCCCGAGAACTGGAAGGAGATCATCATCGAGGGGATCGCCGAGCGGCTCCGGAAGTACCGCTCCTTCCGGCTGTTCATGGACATCTGCGTGCGCTGCGGCGCCTGCGCCGATAAGTGCCACTTCTTTATCGGCACCGGCGACCCCAAGAACATGCCCGTGCTCCGGGCCGAGCTCATCCGCTCGGTCTATCGCAAGGAATTCACCACCGCCGGAAAGATCCTCGGGAAGATGGCCGGCGCGCGCGAGCTCACCCTCGACGTGCTCAAGGAGTGGTGGTACTACTTCTACCAGTGCACGGAGTGCCGCCGCTGCTCCGTCTTCTGCCCCTACGGCATCGACCAGGCCGAGATCACCATCATCGGCCGGGAGCTGCTCAATCTCCTGGGGCTGAACATCGAATGGATCGCCGGTCCGGTGGCAAACTGCTACATGAAGGGCAACCACCTGGGCCTCGAGCCCCACACCATCGTGGGGAACCTCGAGTACATGCTCGACGACATCGAGACCATCACCGGTAAAAGGATCAAACCCACGTTCAACCGGAAGGGCGCCGAGATCCTTTTTGTAACGCCGTCGGGCGACCTTTTTGCCGATCCGGGCACCTATACCGCCATGGGATATATGATGCTGTTCGAAGAGCTCGGGCTCGACTACACCTGGAGCACCTACGCCTCTGAAGGCGGAAACTTCGGCTTCTTCACCTCCAACGAGATGGCGAAGCGCCTCAACGCAAAGCTCTACGCCGAAGCCAAACGGCTGGGCGTGAAGTACATCATCGGCGGCGAATGCGGCCACATGTGGCGGGTCATCCACCAGTACATGGACACCTGGCAGGGGCCGGCGGACTTCCTTGAGGTCCCGAAATCGCCCATCACCGGCACGGTCTTCGAGAACGCCAGGTCCACCAAGATGATCCACATTGCCGAGTTCACGGCCGACCTTATCAAGAACAACAAGCTCAAGCTCGACGCCAAAAGGAACGACCACCTCAAGGTGACGTGGCACGATTCCTGTAACACGGCGCGGGGGATGGGCATTCTGGAAGAGCCGCGCTATATACTGCGGAACGTGGTGAACAACTTCTTCGAGATGCCCGAGGACACTATCCGCGAGAAGACCTTCTGCTGCGGCAGCGGTTCCGGCCTGAACGCGTCGGAGGACACGGACCTCAGGATGAAGGGCGGCCTTCCGCGCGCGAACGCCGTGAAATTCGTGCACGACCGCCACGGCGTGAACATGCTGGCCAACATCTGCGCCATCGACCGGGCGACGCTCCCGCCGCTCATGGACTACTGGGTGCCGGGCGTGAAGGTCGCCGGCCTCCATGAGCTGGTTGCGAACGCCCTCGTGATGAAGGGCGAAAAGGAAAGGACGACCGACCTGCGCGGCGAACCCCTTCCGGGACTTGAACAGAAGGAGGAGAAGGCCTCATGAAAATCTATGACGGCGGTAAAATACTCATCGGGCTTCTGATCTTCGCCGGCGCAGTCACCTTTCCTTTTTACTACAACATCGGAAAAGTGAACGCCAAGCCGGACCCGAAAACAGACACCCCCGAGATCCTGAAATGGGAAAAGGAACAGGGCAAGAAGGAGTGCGTGGAGTCCAAGGCCTACATGCGGACGGAGCACATGCAGCTCATCAACCTCTGGCGCGACTCCGTCGTTCGCGACATGAACCGACAGTACGTCAGCACCACGAACGGAAAGCGGTTTAATATGAGCCTCCAGAACGAATGCATGCGCTGCCATTCGAACAAGAAGAAGTTCTGCGACGAATGCCACAATTACCTGGCGGTCAAGCCCTTTTGCTGGGACTGCCACATCCAGCCGAAGGAGAAGGAGGAGACGAAATCATGAGCATTGACAGGAGGCAGTTTCTGAAGATCGCCGGCATCTCCTCCATCCTGGGGTTCGGCGCCTCAGTTGCGAACGCTACGCATCCGACGTGGATCAAGGGCCTGGAGCCCTCGCAGGTGAAAGAGAACAAGGAAGCCCTGGCGGCCAAGCGGTGGGCCATGGTCGTCGATATGAGCAAGTTCAAGACCGACGACCACTTCAAAAAGGTCATCGACGCGTGCCACCATGCGCATAACGTTCCCGATTTCAGGAACCCCGACGGGACCGTCGACCGGAAGAACGAGATCAAGTGGATCTGGAAGGCGGCATACGAGCGCTCGTTCCCGGGCCAGGACAACAAATATATGAGCGAGCACATGAAGGATATGCCCTTCCTGGTGCTCTGCAATCACTGTGATAATCCGCCCTGCGTCCGGGTCTGCCCCACCAAGGCAACGTTCAAGCTTCCGAACGGCATCACCATGCAGGATGAGCACCGCTGCATCGGCTGCCGGTTCTGCATGGCAGGGTGTCCCTACGGCGCCCGCAGCTTCAACTGGAGAGACCCGCGGGTCGCCATCAAACCGGAGTTCGAGAACAAGGAATACCCGACCAGGACCAAGGGCGTGGTGGAGAAGTGCACCTTCTGCACCGAGCAGCTCCAGATCGGGAAGATGCCGGCATGCGTGGAGGCGTCACCCAAGGGCGGACTCATGTTCGGAGATCTGGAAGACCCCAGCTCCGAGGTCCGTAAGATCGTTACCAACAAGTACACCATCAGACGGAAGCCCGATCTGGGCACCGGGCCGGCCATTTACTATCTCATAGGAGGAAGCGACCATGCTTGAAAAAGCATTGACAGGAAGTAAAAAATACTGGGCATGGATGTTCTTTCTGAGCGCCCTGGCCCTTGTCGGGATCTACAACTACCTCCGGCAGTACTCCTACGGCCTGGGTCTTACCGGTATGCATCGAGACGTGTCCTGGGGCCTGTACATCGGCCAGTTCACGTTCCTGGTCGGCGTTGCGGCCTCGGCCGTGATGCTGGTGATCCCGTACTATTTGCACGATTTCAAAAAATTCGGCAAGATCGTGATCCTCGGGGAGTTCCTTGCCGTTTCCGCCGTGGTTATGTGCGTTCTGTTCATCTTCTCGGACATGGGCCAGCCCACGAGGGTCTTGAACATATTCCTGCACCCCACGCCGACGGCTATGGTGTTCTGGGACACCGTCGTGCTGAACGGCTACCTTTTTCTGAACATAGTGATCGGCTGGGTGACGCTCGGCTCCGACCGGAAGGGCATTGCGCCGCCCGCGTGGATCAAGCCGTTCATCTATCTCTCGATCCCCTGGGCCATCAGCATCCATACGGTCACGGCGTTCCTGTACGCAGGTCTTCCGGGCAGGCATTTCTGGCTCACCGCCGTCATGGCGGCGCGGTTCCTGGCCTCGGCCTTTGCCGCCGGCCCGGCGCTCCTCATCATCCTTGCCCTGATCGTGCGCAAGGTCAGCAAGTTCGACCCGGGCAAGGAGGCCATCCAGGCGGTCGGGAAGATCGTGGCCTACGCCATGTTTGCGAATATCTTCCTGCTGGGGCTGGAGTTTTTCACGGCGTTCTACAGCCAGATCCCGGGGCATATGCACCCCTTCGGCCACCTGTACGCGCACAGCGAGACGCCGCTGGTGCCGATGATGTGGCTGTCTACGGTCCTTGCGGTCGTCTCGCTCACCATGCTTTTCTTCCCCCGTATCCGGAAGAATGAGGGAACGCTGGCGCTCGCGTGCATCATGCTGTTCGTCTCGCTCTGGATCGACAAGGGCTTCGGCCTGATCATCGGAGGCTTCGTGCCGAACCCCTTCGAGGAAGTGCACGAATACTGGCCCACGCTCCCTGAGACGATGATCACCATCGGCGTGTGGTCCATCGGGTTCCTGGTCCTCTCCGTGCTCTACAAGGTCGCCATATCGGTGAGGGAAGAGACGGCCGGAATAGAGCTCGAGCACTAATTGTCATTCTGAGCGCAGCGAAGAATCTCGGTTTTACAATACAATATGTTGAGAGACCCTTCACTTCGTTCAGGGTGACAGTTTAGGACTTTTTACGGGAGGACCAATTTTGATGAAGTCGTAAAAACTAAAAATCCACCGCTGAGGCGCTGAGACGCTGAGAAGAACGTATTGAAATTTAGGAGCTTTTCTCCGTGCCTCCGCGTCTCTGCGGTTAAAAAAATGACTTTTTACGAGACCATCAATTTTGCGTTGCTTTTTTTCAGGTGACCGGCTACTATGCTCCATTCCGGATTTTACTTTTTCAGAAGGAGGAACCAGGCACCATGTACATGGTAACAATCGACCACGCCAAGTGCGACGGCGACGGCTCCTGCGCCAACGTCTGCCCCCAGGCCGTATTCACGATGAACGGCGGCAAGGCCGAGGCAGCGAACATGTCCGATTGCATCTTCTGCCAGACCTGCGCGGAAAACTGTCCGCAGCAGGCCATTACCGTCACCGAGATGTAGAAAAACGGTAAACACTCACTGAGCCGGGACACCTGTCCCGGCTTTTTCTTTTAACCTGACCCGGACAAGCCGGAACCAAATATGCCACGAAGACGCGAAGGCACGAAGAAATTCATAAGGAGGTTTGAAGTTCGGTAATTCTTTAATTCTTCGTGTGTTCTTTGTGCCTTAGAGCCTTCGTGGCTGAATTTTGTTTCCATCAAGCAATATCAGCGGGAGAAAAGATCACGGTGTCCTGGAAGGAGTTGATCAGGTACACGGCCTTCATGATGTCATCGTCCTTCACGTCCACGAGCGCCGCGGTGAGCCCCGCCCCCGCAAGGTAGCACAGAAGGGCGGAAGCAACGCGGGACTTCAGCTTTTTCGGCAGCCCCGTCGTGGCGTTGGAAATCCATACCACCGTGTTGAGCGGGGGATCGACCATCTCGTTCAGCACAATGATGGCCTCATGGGCATTCAGCAGGCTTTCCTGTCCCATGCCCCTGGCGATGTGGACCAGCGAGGGGTCGGCGAAGATCCGTTCGTTGGGGATGTCGGCGGCATTCGCCTTCTCGATGAGGTCTTCGAGGATCATGAGCTTCGCTTCGAGCGTCGCGGGCACGGTCCCCTTGAGCGCCCTGAGGATCAGGCTGCACTTGGCCTCCTTTACCAGCCCGAGGATTTCGTCGGCATTCTTCTCGTCTGCCGAGAGATAGTTGATGAGGGGCGGCTCCGTGCAGAGGGGGACGGCCTTCCTGAGCGCCTTCGCGTTCCTCGAATCCAGACAGAGCGGCACGCCTCCCGCCTGCTGCACGGCCTCGGTCGCCAGGGGCAGCGCTTCCTCGTCCCCGCTGCCGTCGAGCGAGCATTGGACATTGATCATATCGGCCCCGCTCGAAGCCAGGTCCTTGGCCATGGCCTCGATGGCTTTTTTGTCCTTTTTCTTCACTGCTTCCATGAAAGCGGCATTCCTCACATTCAGATTCTCGGCGATGACGAGCATAGGGACCTCCTCAGGGTCAATAAGATAGTGGTTGTTGCGGTTGGAAATGGGGAAAACGATTGAAGCTTATTTTTATTATAGCATAGAACCCTCCCGGGCAAAACCCAAAAAAAGTTCCTATGAATTCTGATTGAGAGCCTGTTGCACAAGCCCGCTTTTTGTCACCCTGAGCGAAGCGAAGGGTCTCGCAACTGGCTGGAAATGCGAGATTCTTCACTACGTTCAGAATGACATAGTGGACTGATTTGGCATTCGTGCAACAGGCTCTTGACAGACGAAATTTTTCTTGACACAGGCAAATTTTCCTCTTGCAAAGTGTTTTGTAGTTTGCTATAGTCTCTTCCGCAGACCCTCACACCACGTAAGTACCCATCTTCCGCCTTTTAAAAATTCCGAAGCTGCCAAAAGTAGTAAGAGCAGCGCTCTATAGAGGCTTTAAAGGTCAATATAACGATTTTTGAAGTGTCGTTTTTAATAAATTTGCACTTTTCAATTTACAATTTCCAATTTTCAATTCCGCTTTATGCGGGTTGGGGGCTGCTTTTGATTAGAACGCTGTATTTTTTGAACCGTTACGAGTTCTTGGCCGGTTTCCACCGCGTTGACCTGAAACGTTTCCCCTCCCTCGATGGGAGGGGCGAGGGGAGGGTGACGTTAATTCGTGCCTGTTTGCGGCCCACATCTTTATCCTCTCCCCTCGGTGGGAGAGGGCAGGGTGAGGGGGGCATTCTGTTTTACTTCGTAACCAATTCGTGAACCTTCGTGTCCGTTCGTGGCAAAAAGTTGCACTTTGTTTTCCTGGCCAAACAGTTTTTCGCTGCATCCAGCAATCCGCCGGCAATCGGGTTGTGGTATGGTTTCTCCTGTTTGAATCCTGTTTCGTGAACTTTAAATTCTTTTATCGGGGGGGCCCCATGATGCCCAGGCACAGATTCAAAACATTCGCATTTATCTTCCTCGCCCTGTTCTCCTCCGCTGCGCCGTCCTTTGCAGCAACCGATCCGGACCTTGTCGGTCTTTGGCACATGGATGGCGACTGGGCGGACGCATCGGGGAATGGCAACAACGGGACCGCGAACAACGGGGCTATGTTCAGCACCGATGCGCGGGTGGGGAGCGGCGCCGCCAGTTTCGACGGCGTGGACGATTATGTCGATTTTGGAAACAGCGCAAGTCTTATGCTCACCGGACCCCATACGGTAGAATCATGGGTGAAGTTCAATTCCTTTCCTACCGAGTGGATCCCTTTAGCCGTCGCTCAAAAGTTCAGGTATGGCCTTTATTACAACAGTGCCGCCAAGTTCATCCGTGCCCACCGAAATCTCGGCAGCACGATCTACTGCTTGGATCATAGCATCACGTTCACACCAGGGGTCTGGTATCATCTCGTTCAGGTCTTTGATGGGACAAATCTATACATTTACATAAACGGAGAACTCAAGGTACAGGGCTCCGGTAGCACGATATCCCTTGCGAACACCAGTGACAGTGCACTGATCGGGAGGGGCTGGAATTCCGCAGACGTTTATAAATTTAGCGGCCTCATCGACGAGGCCGCAATCTACAAGCGTGCTCTGACGGCCGCTGAAATCAACAAGTCGTACAATGACGGCCTCGGCCGGGTTGCGCTGTGGCGGATGGACAATGACTGGACGGACGCGACGGGGAACGGGAACAACGGGACCGCGTACAACGGCGCCGCGTTCAGCACGGATGCGCGGGTGGGGACTCAGGCCGGGAGCTTGGACGGAACGGATGATTATGTATCGGGAAGCACGGCTAATTTGCCCTCAGGAAACGCCCCGCGGACGTTATCAGCCTGGGTGAAGGTGGGAAGCGGGAACCAAAGCAGGGCAATACTACAGTATGGCGCGACCTCGGCTTCGAGTTTTCAGTTAATGGTAGATGGATCAAGCAAGGCAACGGTCGGCAGCAGTAACGGGACTATCACCGGTACCTCATCCCTATCCGATGGTCGATGGCATTATGTGGTCGGTGTGTACGAAGGTTCTGACACGAATGTAGCCAGGATATACGTTGACGGAGTTCTGGAGAACAGCGGTACGATTCCAGCGCCGGGTACGGTAAGCGGCGGCTTTACGATCGGAGCGTTTTTAGGGGGTGTGGGATACTTCAACGGTCTCATCGATGAAGCCGCAATCTATAATCGTACTCTTACAACTGGTGAAATAAACAAAACTTACAATGACGGTCTTAGTAGAGTCGGTCTCTGGCGCATGGACGGGGACTGGACGGACTCGTCGGGGAATGGCAACAATGGCACCCCGTATAACGGTGTGACGTTCAGCGCAAGCGCGCGGGTCGGCAGCCACGCCGGGAGCTTCGACGGCGTGGATGATTATGCTGACTTAGGCAACAATGCAAGCCTGATGTTCACCGGGCCGCATACGGTTGAGTCGTGGGTCAAATTCGACTCCTTTCCTACGGAATGGACGCCGATTACGGCGATGCAGGCGTATCGCTACGGACTGTTTTACAGCAACGCCAACAAGACGGTTCGAGCGCACCGCAATCTCGGGAGCACGATTTTTTACCTGGATTACACCACGACCCTGTTGACGAACGTTTGGTATCATGTTGTTCAGGTTTTTGACGGGACGAGTCTTTCTATCTACATCAACGGGGAACTGAAAGCCCAAGGACTCGGAACCACGCTGGCGTTTGCGAATACCGCCAACAACGCGATCATCGGAAAGGGCTGGTATGCGACGGACGCATACAAGTTCCACGGCGCCCTCGACGAGGCGGCAATATATAACCGCGCCCTCTCTGCCGGCGAAATCCTTTCATACTACAATCATCTCACGACGCCTACCGTCACGATAATTTCGCCACAGTCCGGCGTGTCCAATAATAGGACCCCGGTGCTCACCTATGCCGTCAGCCACGGCACGGTCACCGTCAAGGTAGACGGGGTTGTCGTGAATAAAGTCTCCGGAGGCAGCCTTGGGCCCTTCTCGGACGGGCTGCACACGATCAGGGTAGAGTCCGTAAACGACGCAGGCCTCAGCGGTTACGCCGAAGTGACCTATACCGTCCAGGACCTGCCCATGGTAACGATCAATCCCGTCACCACGCCGACCAATGTTTCGAGCCAGACCATCAGCGGAAGCAGATCTCTCGACTCCACCGTCACGGTGGTGGTAAACACTACTGCTGCCGCAGGCATTGTCTCTTATCCCACCGCTTCTACATGGAGTTGCAGCATCAGCAGTTTCGCAGAAGGAACAAATGACATCACAGTCACGGCAACAGCGCCGGACAATCAGACCTCAGTTGCTCAGACTTCAATAACCTATTACGTCCTGGCTATTTCCAGCGTGATGGTCAGTACGAACACCATCGACACCTCCGCATCCGGCTCAGCCACGATCTTCTTCACCCTGAACGGCCCGGCCACGGCCACGCTCAAGATCGTTCCCGAATCACTGGGTCCCACGGGCACGCCGATCTACCAGACATCAAGGAATGTCACCGCAGCCGGTGCGGCATCCTTCACCTGGGACGGCAAGGACAGCACAGGCAAGACCGTGTCCGACGAGGCATATCTCTACATCCTCGAAGCCGCGGACAGCGTAAAAACAGTGAGCTACAGCCCGTCCGCGCCGACCGGATCCGCGGTGAGCTGCACACAGGAATCAAGCTACAACCCCTATACCAACGACCCGCTCAGCATAACCTATTCCCTATCGCAGCCCGCGCGCATCGACATCAGCATAGCCTGGCCGCCCGACCCGTTCAACATTATGACCTCCACGCCGCACATACCGGGCAGCTACACCTTCGACTGGGACGGCAGAGACACGGCGGGAAATATCCTCGGCGGAGGGGGCAAGGCATACTGTTACACGGCATCGCTCCTCAGTGAAAACCACATCATCGCGACCGGGAACACCCCGAAAATAAGCCAGGTAAAGACCGATCCCTATCAGGCGGACCTTTCGTATGGAGTGTTCATCAAAATAAAATACAGCTTATCGCGCGACGCCACCGTCACCGTACAGGTTAAGTCCCCTTCAGGCTCCACGATCACGATCATAGGCAGCCAGGCCCAGACCGCCGGTTCGCACGAGATCGAATGGACCGGTCTGGACGCCTCGGATACAACCGGTAAGAAAACCATTATTTCCGAGGAAGGCGACTACACGGTCGTGATACAGGCGACCAACCCCGTCAGCGGGACGAGCTCCACTGCAAGGGCGAATCTGAAAATAACATATTAATAAATATTGCCCCTCACCTTTATCCTCTGTCCATCGGGGGGAGGGTGAGGGGTGTATGGAGGACGATCTTATGCGGGCCAGAGTAAAAGGCTTCATTCCAGGCAAATTTGTACTCATCGGTATTGCACTGTTGGCGTCAGCGTTAAACTTCCCTGCTTCCGGATACGGCGGGACTTATCAGGATGTCGAAAATTGTCTGAATGAGAATCCCGCACCTGAAGGATGCTATAACTATACACGGACATCCACGAATGGTGACGGGCAAACAGTCTATACCGTCTATCAACGCTGTGGCCATGTTGTTGCTCACGTCAAGTCATATACGAAAGAGCCGCTTCTAGGCACATCCTCCTGTGGTTATTATCCTAATTTGGGCTACGATCCTTGCGTCCCCGGCTGCTTGAATGGCGGCATGGGAGTAGCGTATTGGGGATACCATTATATTGTGACGACCACGACTTATTGCGATGGGAAGACAGAGACAATTACGTATGATAACACGGCCAATGATCCGCAGGGATTTTGGAGACAGTCTCATGGGGACAATCCTGTTTGCCTTAGAACTGATCAGACCTTTGATTGCAGCCAGTACGACAAGCTCCTCTGCACCATCATCATAGATCCCTGTGAAGACAGTAAAGACCCCTGCTGCCGTGACAAATGCTGCGGCAATCAGTGCTGCGGTGGCGGCGCCGGCAGCGGCGGTGCAGGCGGTGGGGGAGGCGGCGGCAATGGCACCGGTAATAATGGCGATGCATACGCTGGAGACAGTTAAAGTACGTGAGCATTATTTCGTATGAAGTGTGATTTAGTCGTAGCATTTGCATCTCGCTCTTAGATCTTTTTATCCGTTGAGGAGGCTTTCATGCGTTACAGCGCACAGAAACTGGCAGTCACACTACTCTTGCTCCTGTTCGCATCCCCTTCGTACGCGGAGTACGGAGACACCGCCCCTGATTTCTCCTGCGACCCCGGGGAAGAGAGCGGCATAAGCCTCGCCTTTGCAGGCAAGCCCATCAGCCTCGTTTCCGGCGCGGAAAGCTTCTCCCGTACAGACCTCACACTCGGAAGCCTCTATCCCATTACCGTCCAGCGCCGGTACAACAGCCGGTCCGGGTACGACAGCCCCCTCGGCTACGGC
>ERZ1292625.847-Hain-H41-01um-R1-847-length-41188-cov-54_pt1 | contig 41188 bp, 57 predicted proteins | sample MGYA00564400_ERZ1292625 | MGnify/ENA primary metagenome ERZ1292625 (study PRJEB36523, sample SAMEA6512639) | groundwater metagenome | collected 2019-01-08 | study: AquaDiva: Metagenomics assemblies of 32 groundwater samples
GTGCGCACGAGCGACACCATTGTCACGATCACGCTAGACGCGCAGGCGACCTACGATGTGACGGCGACGGAAACTATTACGGTCACCATTCCCGGTACTGCCGTCGTGCTTGGGAACGCCATTGTGGCGACGCCGACATTCAGCGTCAGCGCGGTCGTCTCCGGTATTAGCTATGTCCAATTAGAGCGCCGGACGCGCGGCGTCGCGCGCGGCGTGTGCGTAGGAGCATACTAACATGGTATTTTTACGTAAATACGGAACGCTATTAGTCGCGGGGACCACCTCCGTAAGGATCCCAATCATCAAAAGATCCGCCGTGGATTTTGCGGTCGGCGCGGATTGGACGCCCGTGGCGACTGACGTACGTATTGCAGTAGACGGTGCAGCGAGCGCGAACGTGACGAACTTACCTACCGCCGTGGTTGCGGGCAACGGCGCGTTTTGGGAGTTCGTGCTGACGGCGGCGGAGCTGACAGGGAAACAGATGATTGTCACGGTCGTGGACGCTGCGACGAAAGCTGTGGAAGACCAATCATTCCTGATTGAAACCTACGGCAACGCCTCAGCGATGTACGTCACGGATTTCTCGGCACAGTTGGCTACGCCGACGAACATCACGGCTGGAACGGGAATCGTGTTATCAGGTGTGACCCATACCGGAGCCGTGATTCCAGCCGTGACGGTGCTCACTGGGCATACGCCTCAGACGGGCGACAGCTTTGCTCGGCTGGGTGCTCCAACTGGGGCCAGCGTGAGCGCAGATATGGCAGCAATGAAGGCCGAAACAGCCAGTATCCAAGCCGACACGAACGATCTGCAAACGCGGGTGCCGACTGCGCTAGTGAGTGGTAAGATGGACGCGAATGCCTCGGCGATCGACGGCAATGCAGCGGCAGCGGCCAACCTGAAGCAATCGACACTGGGAATTGTCACGGGTATTGTCGGCGCGGCCAGCACGACGACCAGTATTGTGACTAGCTCTATGAGTCCGGCAGCGGCAGTAGCCGATCAGTTCAAAGGTCGCATCGTGACATTCGCTGAGGATACGACTACTGTGAATCTACGTGGACAGGCTACGGACATCACGGCAAACACAGCAGTAGGCGTGTTGGGATGTACGGCTCTGACGACCAGTCCCGTTTCCGGAGACACCTTTAGCGTGACCTAGATGCAATGGCTATCACCAGACTTTCCATCGATGGGTACGGCGCACGAAGGGCCGGATCGTTTGCGGGAAGGGCCGGAGCAGTCGATGGCCCACATCCCGTTGGCCTCATTACGCGGATGTCGTGTGATGGGTACGGCGCACGAAGGGCAGGGAGCTTTGCCGGGAAGACAGCCGACACTCCATCCGTCGCGTCATTCGTCTACACAGGAGACGGGAAGAAGCGGCATCAGGCACAGCTGCACAAGGGGAGGCCTGAGAGGAACAGAACCTATGAGCTGTACGAGACGATCAGGAAGAGCCTCCACGATCTCAGTGACGGCGTTCAACATGTCGAACCTGACGTGCTCCAGGTGCAGCTTGAACACCTTGCACTGGATGCTGTGGGGGAGCACGACCTGCTCTACCGGATTGCCGCGCTCAAGCGACAGGTTGAGCGCTATCAAGCCATGCACTGGCAGCAATTATTAGAGGATGATGACGATTTCATGATGATGGTATAACGATGGCACCTTTTTACGATTATGCCTGTCCTAAGGGGCACCTTTTGACGAAGTACCTCCAGCTCAGGAATCATACGGGAGAGCTGGCGTGTGATTGCGGGGAATGGGCGAAGCAGGTCATTACCTCTCCGGCTATGATCAAAGTCGCTGCGTCTATCGCCTATGACAGCCCGGTCGATGGACGGCACATTACGACGTGGGACGCCAGAGCGGAGGACTTGAAGCGGAACCATTGCAGGCCGTATGATCCAGGGATGAAGAAGGATGCGGAGAACTTCAGGAATGCAAGGCAGGCCAAGCTGGAGGCTGCTATCGATGAGACGATTGCTGAAACCGTGACGAAGATGCCTACGGCTCAGCGCGGGAAATTGTATGCAGATTTGGTCGATAAAGGGCTTGACCTTCAAGTCGAACGCAAGACGGTTTAACGGGAGGATGTATGGCTGACAGCCAATTACTTGAGTCCACGCACGAGGTGTCCCCTGAGCCGGCTACTGAACCTGCGGCCGATCAGTCGTTCGATATGGCCGCCGCGGTTGACAAAATCGGAGCATCGCTCTTTCCATCACAGGGTCAAGATCGCACGGATGAACCCGCAATGACTGAAGCGGCTACGCCGAAAGAGCCTGCCGCTGAAGTCGTGCCTGTTCCGAAGACGTGGCCGAAGGAGATGCACGCGCACTGGGGGAAGACACCGAAGGAAGTCCAGACCTATTGGGCGACACGCGAAGAGCAAATGATGCAGGGTATCGAGCAGTATAAGGGCGCGGCCCAATTTGCCAAAACCATGGCCGATGTTGTACAGCCGTTTGAACAAGAGATTCGCGCGCAAGGGACCGATGCGCCAGGAGCCGTGAGAACATTGTTGCAGGTGCATCAGCGTTTGACGAATGGACCCATGCAGGATCGCATTACGGCGTACCGTCAATTGGGACATAGCATTGGAATCTTCGACCAGCACGTACAGGCAGAGGCTCAGCAGCAGGGAGACCCTCAGCTTATGGCGCTCACCCAACAAATGCAACAGATGCAGCAGTACTTGAATCAGCAGGAGGAGCATCGTAAAACGGAGACGAGAGGGAAGATTACACACGACATTGAAACATTCGCGGCGGACCCGTCCCATGCGTACTTTGATGAGGTAGCCGATGACATCGTGCTGCTCATCAAAGCCGGGCTTCCATTAGCGGAAGCCTACGATAAAGCGGTATGGACGAATCCCGTGACGCGACAGAAGGAGCTTTCCAGGCAGCAGACAGCCGCCGTTGGGAAAGCCAAGGAGAACGCACGATTAGCCGCGCTGCCGAAAAAGGGCGCGGCGTCGGTCAACGTGCGGGGAAGTGAGTCTTCGCGTGCTCCGACAGAGCCGCTAGGATCGATGGCCGACACCATGAGGCAGACATTGCGGGAAATTCGATCACGCGCATCGTAAAAAGGAGCAACCACTATGGCATCGCCGAACAGTACATTTACGGAGTTGGTTTCGACTACCTACCGTAAGCATAAAAAGGAAATCAAGGATAACATTTCTAACCGAAATGCACTCCTGAAATACATCAAACGCCGTGGCAATACCAAGGAAGAAGATGGGGGTCTCTCTATTGTGACCCCGTTGGATTACCAGTCTAATAACACCTACCAGAGGTACTCAGATTGGGACGTGCTGAATATTTCGCAGTCCGACGTGATCAGCGCGGCGGAATATCAATGGCGGCAGATCGCCATGAACGTCGTGTCGTCAGGCCGTGAATTGCGTATCAATAGCGGTGAAAGCCGTATTATCGATTTAGCGCAGGCCAAGATTAAGAACGCACTTCGATCGTTTAGCAACAATTTCTCGTCAGACACCTATTCAGACGGGACGCTGTTGAACCAGGTGAACGGCTTGCAAGCGCTGGTAGCAGATGTGAACACCAATACGGTGGGAGGCATTTCTGCCGCCTCGTTTCCCTTCTGGCAGAATAAGGTCTTTGACCTGAGTGCTAATGGTGTGACCTTGAGCGCCACGACCATAGAAGTCAGCGCCATGCTGCCGCTATGGCTGGATTTGGATCGTGGACCGGACGACCAGCCCGAGCTGATCGTCATGTCGAACGATATGTTCCAATTCTATGAGGCATCACAGATCAGCATCAAGCGCTACAACGATACCTCCAGCGCAGACGGAGGGTACGTCACGATGAAGTACAAGCACGCCGACGTGTTGTTCGACGGGAATTCGGGCATTCCATCAACGCACGCCTACTTCCTCAACATGAACTACCTGGGGCTGTGCGTGCATCAAGACGCGAATCTGGACGAGCTGGATGCGCGGACGCCGATCAACCAGGATGGACAGGTTATCCCCTTCCTGTGGATGGGCAATATGACATGCTCGAACCGTAAGCAACAGGGCGTCATCATTGCATAATGTTACGAAGATGAAAGGAGTTTGAAGTATGTACGCACCATTAGGTTATGCCGGTGTCGCGCCATTCAACGATTGGTTTCTCCCTGATACGTCAAGCAGAGTACAATTGGGGCTGAAGGTGTGCGCCGTAGACCCGTACTGGGGGTATGCGGAGTTCTGCTACGTCAAGTCTAACGATGCCATCCTGAAGGGCAGTATTGTCAGAATTGGCGCGGCCTCGACGTTCCTTGCGACGCTCTTTCCGAATACGGCAGGCCTTGGGCAGCCGTTTGGCGTAGCCATGGCTCCCATGGCATCCGGCACGTTTGGATGGGTGATGCTGGCTGGCACCGCAGTCTATAAGACGAACGCCACGGTCGCTGCCGATGCAGTGATCGGGATCGCAGCCGCTGGCATTCTCGGCACGAACGCTGCGGGAAAGCAGGCGCTCGGGACGCACAACGTGGTGGCGGCAACCGGCACGATCACAGTGACGGCGCAGACCACGAACGGGAGCGGCCTCTTGCAGACCGGTGGATATGACGGATTCTTCCTGGGCATGGCCTTGAGTGGCACCGGGATCCCGGCATCCACCGTTGTTGCAGCGCTGTCTCCTGACGGACGAACCATCTCTACCGGTTCGGCAGTCGGCGTGACGGGAGATAAGAATAGCACGGCGGCTGGATCGATCACCCTCACCGGAACCTATACAGGGTTCGGGCAGGGGCGCATCGCGTATCCGTCAATGCAGGGCCAGATTTTATAGCACAGTGAAACCGGCTGGACGGAGGCTGACAGCTTCCGCCCGGCCCAACCAAAGGGGCCTCTATGCAAGACGATGTGATCGTGTCCGTGATGAACCAGAAGGACATTCCGGCCTATGTGCGGTTTGAGCGGCGGCCCGTGCAAGACATGTCCGTGAAAGATCGATATAGGGCGATGGACATTGATTTTGTGATCATTACGCCTCCCTACAGTAAAGATGAAATGATCAAGAAAGCCTCGGCATGGCTATCTGAAATCGAATCTCACGCGAGAACCGGGAGGATGCTGCCTGAACGAGTGGACGCCTACAAGCGGTCCTATGCTGCCTGGAAGGAAGGCCATGAGTTGCCGATGGACGGGACTCCCATCAAGGGCTGGCCCGTCATTTCGCCTGCCCAGCAAGACACGTTGATACGCATGAAGGTCGTGACCGTTGAGATGCTGGCGGACATGAACGATGAAGGCGTGAAGCGGTACGGGATGGGCGCGCGGGATTTAGTGAATAAGGCACGCGCCTGGGTTTCGCAGGCTAACGATAAGGCACCTCTCACCATGGAGAACGCGAGACTGAAACGAGAGGTTGAGGTATTGTCAGAGAGCTTAGCCGCGCTTTCGTCCAAGGTGGCAACCATGTCGGTATCGGTGGTTCCTGAAGCCCAGACAGTGAGAGCGATTGCTCTTCACGATATTATCGAGCCGGAGCCGGAGCCGAAACGAAAGAAGGTTTAGCCATGTCTCTCTTGACCATGGTGAAGAATTTCTGCCAGAGACAATTACTCCCTGAGCCTGCAACCGTCATGGGTACAACGGACACACAGATCTTGCAGGTTAAGGCGTTAATTGAGGAAGAAGGCATGGATCTTGCCAAGCGTGGATCTTGGCAGAGCATGACGTATGAAGCGCCCGTAACCACGCTGGCAGCGGAGAATCAGGGCAACATCGAGACGATCGCGACGAACGGATTTAATTATATTAAGAATCAGACCATTTGGGACCGTTCCTCACGTCTGCCCATCGTGGGTCCGCTCGACTCGCAAGACTGGCAAATGCTGAAGGCGTCGGTCAATACAGGGCCTCGTTATCAGTATCGTATCCGTGGTGGGACACTCCTGGTCAATCCCGTCCCTACGGCTGGCCTGAATTGGTTTTTCGAGTATGTCTCGAAGAACTGGATCCTGGGCCTCGATGGAACATCGTACCGTCAATACTTTCTGCTAGACACCGATACAGTGCTGATGCCCGAAGAGCTTGTGTTGATGGGTCTGCGGTGGAGATGGAAGAAGGAAAAGGGGCTTGAGTACGCAGAGGATATGCGCACCTATGAGATGCAAGTGGCAGACGCCCTCGGGAGAGATGGTGGCAAGCCCATCTTAAGTATGGATCTATCGGCCTACGCCAAGTCTGGGCCAGGAATCTTTATCCCGCAAGGGAATTGGGCGATCCCATGAGCTTTCGTACACCGATACGGTCAAAAGGCGCTCGCCGTACGATCAGTACACTGAAGTCGTTCTCCGCACCTGTTGGCGGATGGAATACCAAGGATTCGCTGGCGGCCATGGACATTACTGATGCGGTCGTGATGGACAATTGGGTGCCTCGGAATAACTATTGCGAGACACGAGGGGGATGGGTGGCGCATGCGACGGGGGCAACGGGGAACATCAAGACGATCGCGACCTACAATTCGTTGACCGGCTTGAACAAACTGTACGGCTACACCTCGGTCGGGATTTACGACGTGTCATCTGCCGGAGCAGTGGGAGCCTCGAAGCTGGCACGCACGAACGGGAAGCATCAGTGGGAGATGTTCGGCGATGGAACCAGTAATTGGCTCATCGCCTGCAATGGCGTGGATAAACCAGCGTATCACGACGGGACGAATTGGATTGCGGTAGACGGCGCGTCGTCTCCTGCCCTGACGGGCGTGACCACGACGAATCTCATTCAGCCATGCGTCTATAAGGGACGGCTGTTCTTCGTCGAGCAGGGCACGAACAACTTTTGGTATCTCGGTGCTGGAGTGGCCGGGGGCGCACTGACAAAATTCGACTTATCTGCGGAGTTTAAGCGCGGCGGGTTCCTCATGAGAATGGCCGTCTGGACACGAGACGCCGGAGACGGGCAAGACGATGTCGCCTGCTTCATTTCTTCGCAAGGAGAAGTCGCGGTCTACCAGGGAAACAACCCGGCTGTGGCTGCGAACTGGTCTAAGGTCGGCGCGTATTTCGTCGGTCGTCCGATCGGACGGCGTTGCACCGTGCAGTTTGGAGGCGACCTGATAATTTTGACCGTGAACGGCGTGTTCCCGCTCTCGCAAGCCCTGCAATCTGCCTCGATTGACTACAAGCTTTCGCTGTCCTACAGCATTGAGCCTACGTTCAATGCTGATGCCAGGGCGTTCCTTGACGTGTTTGGATGGGAGGCCATGATATTTCCCGAGCAGTCCGCGCTGATCGTGAATATCCCGAATGCAGAGGACGGCCTACACTATCAATACGTGATGAACACTGTGACCAAGGCGTGGTGCAGGTTCACGAGCTGGCCTATCGAGACGTTCGGGATCCTGAACGGGGAACTGTTCGGCTCAGTCGGGACGGGTACCCGTAAGCTCTGGACGGGAACGATCGACGGAGCAGACAGCATCGTGTTCTACTGTAAGCAAGCGTTCTCCTACTTCGATTCGTTTGGCCTGCTGAAGAAGTTCAAGATGTACAAGCCGAACTTGATAGTGAAAAGCAGTATTTCCTTCTTCACTGACTTTGACGTGGACTTCAGGGATACGCCCATTACAGGGTCGGCGTCGTTCACAGGTGTCGTAGGATCGCTCTGGGGCGTTGCCAAGTGGAACAGCGGGACTTGGAGCGGGAGCGAGAATATCGTACGGCAATGGTCGTCCCCTGCTGAGTGGGAGGGGTACTGCGCGGCAGTGAAGCTGAAGGTGACCACCAAAACTACTACGGTGAAGTGGCTCGCGAACGATGTGATATTTGAGTATGGAGGGCCCTTCTAGTGACGACCACGACTCGTGCGACAGTGGTATCACACGATTCGTCACGGGTCGGCGCGTGGATGCAGGCGCATGAGGCAGGGTTTTACCGTGACGGGTGTGTCTGCATTGGATGCGAGAGAGACGGTCTACTCGTTGCCGGAGTCATGTACGACTACTATAACGGCGCATCGATCTTTGCGCACATTGCCATCACGGGAAGATTCAGCAAGGAATGGTTGTACGCTATTTGCCATTATCCATTTGTGCACTTAGAATGCAAGGTGGTGATAGGGCTGGTCGCTAAGGGCAATGTGAAGTCGCAGCGATTCGATGAGAATTTCGGGTTTAGAAAACGGGTTGAACTGTATGATGCCGATCCATCGGGGTCCATGTACATTTATACGTTACTCAAGAACGAGTGCCGATTCTTAAGGAGGACTGACCATGAATCTCCTTCAGCCATGGCGTAAAGGGGGATCTCCACCACCAGCACCGGACTATCCTGCGGCAGCCAAAGAGCAAGGCTCAGCGAATTTAGAGACAGCGTTGGCGCAAGGGCGCATCAATAACCCGAACGTCATCGGTCCGCTCGGCAACCAGGATGTGACGTGGGACGGGAATACACCGACGATCAGACAAACGCTGTCACCGCAACAACAGCGCATCCTGGACCAGCAGCAGGGAACGCAATTACTGGTGGGAGATCTGGCCCAGCGGGGCGTAGGTGCGGCGCAGGGTATTATCGGGCAATCGGTGAACTTCAACGGAGCACCTGGTCTCTCTGGCACGGACTTCGCAGCTGGCGCGCCAGGCATGCGCGGGACGGACTTTACCAGTGGTGCGTCAGGCTTGCGCAGTACGGACTTTTCGAGTCAGGCCCCAGGGCTGAATTCCAATGACATTACCAATGGGGTATCTCAAAGTCCTGACGGGACGCTGAGCGGTCTTCCTCAACTTGGGAATACTGATACGAATCAGGTTGCACAGCAATTCGGGAATTCACAAACGAATTTGGGAGCCATAGGGCTCGGGAATACTGATACGAATCGGGGAACTGAGCGATTTCGCAGCAGCAATTTGATTGCGGGTTCGCCGAACTATCGCTCCACGCAATTCAATCAAGGGGCGAATGCGGTTGGATCTGCCGATCAGGTCCGCAGGCAAGTGATCGATGCCATGATGAGCCGCGTCAATGAGGATATTGGCATTAGGCGTGGAGATGTCAACTCAAACATGGTTGCGGCAGGATTGCGCCCAGGGTCTACGGCCTACGATGCGGAGCAAAACCTAGTCAATCGCGCTGAGAACGATGCTAGACAGCAAGCCATTATTGCAGGTGGGAACGCGGCGCAACAGCAATTCGGGATGGACATGGCCCGCCGACAACAGGCCGTTGGCGAAAATCAGGATATGTTCGCAGCAACAGCTGCGCAACGTGCACAAATGACGGATGAACAGCGGCAGATGTTCGATGCAGCGTCACGAAATCGAGCACAGCAAGTAGGTGAGCAGCAACAAAACTTCGGGAATCGTTTTAATGCGCGTGGACAGCAAGTTGGTGAGCAGCAACAGAACCTTGCCAATACGATGAACATACGCGGACAGCAAGTAGGTGAGAACCAGCAAAACTTTGCGAATAGTGCTCTCGCTAGAAGTATGGGGGCACAAATAGCGGGTCAACAATTCCAGCAGCTCATGTCACAGAGGCAGCAAGGGGTGAATGAGAATCAGCAGATGTACCAGAATGCTGCAAGTGCCAGGCAGCAGGCATTAGACGCTGCCCAGAATGAATTTGCAGCCTCATTGGGCGCGAGGCAGCAGGGCGTGAATGAGCAGGCTCAGATGTTCGGGGCCTCCCAGGCGGCAAGACAGCAATCCGTGAGTGAGGCGGCTCAACAGTTCGGAGCGTCACAGGCAGCGAGGCAACAGTCAATTCAGGAGATGCTGGCGCAGCGCAGTGTTCCGCTTAACGAGATTACGGCACTCGCGTCAGGTTCACAAGTGTCCAACCCGTTCAGTATGCCAGGGTATGCGCAAAATACGCAGGTGCAGCCACCTCCGATCTATCAAGCCAGACAGGACGCGGCGAACTACAACACGGATCTCTATAATGCCAGGCAGGCCCAACAAGCACAATTGCAGCAGGGTCTCTTTGCGCTTGGAGGCACAGGGCTTATGGCCGGAGGGCTGGTCATGTGATCGCGCTTGCGTTCTCTGGCGGGAAAGATTCTATGGCCTGCTTGCATCTCATGCGCGAGCAGCTGGACTGTGCCATCTATGTCGATACGGGCTACGCCTATCCTGAGACGGAGATCCTGGTAGCCTACGCCAGTACGATCGTGCCAGTGCATCGGGTCATGGCGGACAGGAATGGGCAGAACGAGCGCGAGGGCATTCCATCAGAGATTGTCCCGATAGACTGGACACGGTCAGGACAATTGGTTGCAGGCGCGAAGCCAGTCATGATCCAAAGCTATCTGGGCTGTTGCTGGGACAATATCTCGTGGCCGCTCATCGCGAGAGCCAAAGAGCTAGGTGTGACCACGTTGGTTGTGGGACAGCGACAGGAAGACGCGCGTAAGGCCCCGGTGGGCATGGTCTCGACGATTGAAGGGATGGAGCGCCTGCAACCCATCAACGATTGGAGTACGGCGGACGTGCTGGCCTATCTGGCCACGAAGATGGAGATACCTCCACATTATGCGCTCAAGCATTCTTCGCTGGATTGCTACGACTGCCCGGCCTACAGACTGTCTACGATGGATCGAGTTGAATGGACCAGACTGAATTATCCGTACTTTCACGCTGAGCGAGAGGCGCGGCGCGTCGTGGTTGACGCCGCCCTGCGTGAGGCGTGGGACAAGGAGTATGCCTGCCATGAATAGCAATAGCCCCTATGCCTACCTCGGGATGCAGATGCATGCCGCGCAGAGTGACCCCCAGGCTTTCGCGAAGCTACAACAGCGCATTGCGAGGCAGCGGATCGCCGACCTCCTTATTCAGCGAGGGGTCGAACCACAACAGCAAGGGGTGCAGGCCGGGCGGTTTTATGTGAAGCCGTCATGGACATCCGGGCTGGCGCAACTCGCGAGCGCAGGACTGGGCGGGTATATGACCGGAAAGCTCGGACAGGATGCCGTCGATGAGGCCACGGCGCAAGGTGCAGCCTCGAAAGCTGCGCGTGAGAAAGTCGCGCAGGCCATGATGCCTCCGACGAGGAACGTACCAGCGATTTCAGGTCAGGAGATGGCTGGACCTGGAGCGCCTGTGCCGACTGGTGTACAGGCCGGACAGGGCTTTACGCCTGAGGAGATGGATGCCCCGACCGCCACCGCGCCCGACCTCAGGAGCGCCTTACAGGGATCGTTCGACAAGCGTTCCGCTCCGTACTACCAGGAAGGGCCACGTCCTATGACGGATGGCACGCCCGCCAGCACAGAAACGATCCAGGACACGGCACAGGCGAAGCTGGACCGCATGCAGCAGGCCATGTTGACGTTGGAGCCGCACGCACAAAGAGATCTCATGCCATTGCTGGAGATGGCACATAAGCAGGCTGAGCAGGAGGCCTCTCAGAAGAACAAGACCTACTCGCTTGCTCAAGGGGAGAAGATCCTTGGTGCCGATTTCAAGGAGTTAGCCTCCAATGCTCCGAGGCCTGATAAGACGATATTGCCGCCGGGTGGCACGTTGCTGCGTGAAGGCATGGACCCTTACGTCGCGCCCAATCCAGCTCAAGAGAAAGGTGTGGCGGTCGGAAATGCCATGGTCAATCCGCTGAGCGGAGAAGTGATTTATCAAGGCGAGAAGGAGCAAGACCCCATCACTAGGTCAGAAACGATCATGCAGGGCGGAAAGCAAGTGGTTGTAGGCGTCACGCAAAGCGGGAAGATTAAACAGATCGGGGAAGCACCGCCAAGCTCTGACAAATCGACCAGCCTATCGCCCGCTGCGCAAAAGGAGCTATTTGAGGCCGATGATATTATTACGGCCTCACAGAATGCAGTCAGCGCACTGAAACAAGCCCTGACATTGAATGAACGGGCATTCTCAGGACCATTAGCCAAACATAGAGCGGCAACCTTATCGGCTATTCCAGGCGTCAAGAATGAGGCAGCTGACGCCACAGTGTCACTCGATAACCTCGTTACGGGTCAGGCCCTTGAGCAGTTGCGGGCGATATTCAGCGGTATGCCGACCGAAGGTGAGCGGAAGGTACTGCTAGAAGTCCAGGGGTCTGTGAACCTACAGCCGCAACAGCGCCGGGAGATATGGGAACGTGCCATTCAGTTGTCGGACCGGCGCGAGAAGGTCAACCGCCAAAAGGCCGAGCAACTACGAGGTGGAACGTACATGAAGCCAGGTGGGGGAACGGCCAATGTTCCAGCGATAAACTACGGGGCTGCCGGTGTCGCGCCATTCAACGATGCCGAGAAAGAGCAGCGGTATCAGGAGTTCAAGGCGGGGCATCAATGAGCGAAGCGGAAGACTTTGAGTTCAGACTCAGGATGGAGAAGGAAGCAGAGGCCTCCGCCCCCCATCCCCAAATGCAGCCTGCCAGTATGCTGGACCGCTACGTCGGCAGCTCTGGAGGCCGGTTTGCACTGGGTATGGCATCTCCGGCCATTGCGGCAGCGCAACTCGTTGGTGGTGAAGGCGTCAGGTCGAAGCTGGCTGAGCTTGAAGCGAGTAAGCAGAGAGGGATGCGAGCGGCAGGCACGGAAGGCGTGGATCTTGCTGGGATGGCGGGAGCGATGCTTCCTGGTATGGGTATTGCCGGTGCTGTCGGGAGAGTGCTTCCGACTGCCGCATCGGTACTGGGGCGTGCTGGTGTGGGATTTGCGCAAGGTGCAGCCGCATCCGCCGCGCAACCATCGTCCGGCATCACCGCTGAGGAATACTTCCCGCAGAAGGCGGCGCAGATAGGAGTAGGGGGCGTCGTGCAAGGAGCACTCCCGCTTATTGGCGGTGCGCTAGGATGGGCAGGCGGTAAGGCCAAGGAAGCCATTGCCCCCTTTACGGAGAAGGGCAGGGCGGACATTCTCCGGCAAACACAACTTGGCTACATCCCGGAGTCAGCCAGACAGAAGGTGTTTGCCGCGCTCGCGAATGCGAAGCAACTGGTTCCAGGGAGCAGGCCTACGGCAGGAGAAGTATTATCGGACATTCCAGAAGCCACGGGGATTGCCGCGCATCAGAAGATGGTCTCGACACTCCCGAGCGTCTCGCCTCAGTTTATGGCGCGGCAGGCTGAGCAAGAAGGGGCCAGATCCGCTGCACTCGGGGCTATTGCGGGAACCCCTCAGGCCATGAAGCAGGCTATCGAAGCGAGAACCCTGGAGGCCTCGCAGAAGTACCCAACAGCCTTCAGGCAGTCCGTCCAGCCGGATGAGGCCTTGGCAAAGTTACTGAAACGGCCATCACTGACTCTGGCGTTCTCTCGCGCCAAAGACTTGGCGGCAGAAGAGGAAAAGATCTTTACGCTGACGGACGTGCAGGGCCTGCATTACATGAAGCGGGCTATGGATGACCTGACGAAGAATCCCGATAGATTCGGCCTGGGTGCCGATCAGGCCAGGAGTATTGGCAAGACCAAAGACGCCTTTATCCAATGGATCGACGAGAAAGCGCCGGCTTATGCGGAAGCAAGGGCCGCCTATCAGGCTGCCTCTCAGCTGCCTAATCGCATGGAGGTTGGGCAGGTGCTGCAAAATGCCATGACCTCACCGCTCGGAACCAGTGAGAGAAGCGGGGTGCTGGCACAAGCCATTCGCAATGCGCCGCAAACCTTGAAGAAGGCGACGGGGGAGCCGCGCTATAGCGATCTCGCGCAAGTTCTGAATCCTCAAGAAGTGGAGTCAGTCGAAAATGTCATGCAGGATCTTGCCAGGAAGGACGCCTATACGAGGCTTGCGCGCGGCACGAAGATGTCAGGCGGGGATGCGATTCCAGGCAAAATTGGGCTGGAAATACCTCCACTGCTCTACCGTCCAGCGATGGTGGCAGGCTTCATGCTGAAGCATGTCGCCAAGAATTCGGAAAGCGAGATTGCGAAACAAGCCGCCGCGCAATATCTCGACCCAGCATTGCTGTTGCAGGGGCTACAGGGGCCACAGGCCTCTCAGCGGAAAGCGATAGTTGACGCCATCATGCAACATCTATCCGGTGTGGCAGGAACCGCCACAGGGAGGGCATTCTAATGCAGAGCAGACTACAGCCTGTCAATCCTTACGCTTCGGCGATGAGTGGACTCACGCAAGGCATGGCACCGGGGCTTCAAATGATGGCGATGCAACGGATGATGAACCCTAGGGCCACAACGGCTCCAGCTGACAATGGGATAGCCGGAGCCATGTCAGACGGGTCGCAGGCTGTGGCACCGTCAAAGTATCAACGGATCATCGATGCGATGATGAGCCGCAATCAGGGCCAGTTGCAGCAGGATCCTATCGCGTCAGCGATGAAGTACTAAGGGTCGATTCTTCCAAGATCGAATGCGTGAAATATGAGACTGACACACACCAAATTGAATAGCCAGACACGCTTGAGACTCAGTACTCTCTCGAATTGCCTGCACGTCTGCATCGCTCAGTCTTCCGTTCCAATGATCAAGGCCATAATGATGACGGCGCTTCACGCCTGTATCCTTATTATTTTCGGCTTTCGTGCCAAGACGCAAATGATCAGGATTGACGCAAGGAGGATTATCGCAGGTGTGCATGATGATCTTTCCTTCTGGTATCGGCCCATGCTCCAATTCATACGAAAATCGATGGGCGCGAACACGCTTTTCCCCTGGAAGCAAAAAAATGCCATAGCCATAGCGGTTGGTATTCGTAGTCCACACCCAGCATCCATTGGGCTCCTTGGTATATCGAGAATGAAAGACATCGTGAGGGCCAAGCAGAGGGAATTCATGCAATCGCTTATCATTCCTCATTTGAATGTAATGACGCCTGCACAATTTCCTACCAATGGACATCGCGGTACAGAGCACGCATTGGACATATCCTCTCGATTGATAACCCATGGTGATTCCTCCATGAAAAGGTTGATGGATAGAGCGTACATGACATGCTAATGGGTCACATTATATCACATATCAATGGAGGTGGCTAGTGTCCTTCAATGGCAGCGGCTCTTTTCAAATCAACAGCGCGGGGCAGCCAGTTATCGACGACACGACGATTGACGCGACGGTCCACAACACCTTCACGGCAGACATCGCGGGAGGACTGACGAACTGCATCTGCAAGGACGGGCAAACGACCGTCACAGCCAACCTGCCGATGAACAGCAAGAAATTCACAGGTCTAGCGGACGGATCGTCCCGTGCAGATTCCGCCTCTATCGGCAACATCGTTGACGGAACAGGTGTCTATGTAGTGACGGTAGGCGGCACGGCCAACGCCATCACGCTCGCGCCGTCGCCTCCCACTACCGCGTATGTCGCAGGACAGACGTTTCGGTTCATAGCCGCAGCTTCGAATACTGGGGCGGCAACGGTGGCCGTTTCTGGATTGGCTGCCAAATCGATCACGAAGCTCGGCGCGACGGCGCTGGCAGCGGCAGACATTCTGATCGGCATGATGATCTCCATCACCTATGACGGGACACGGTTTATCCTTGCTGCACCACCGGCAGATGTGACGCGCACAGGCACGCAAACACTGACGAACAAAACGCTGACCTATCCGATCATCACCTCTCCGATCATTACAGGGGGGGCCCTCTCCGATCCGATCATCTCCTCTCCGATCATTACAGGGGGGGCCCTCTCCATTCCGACCCTCACCGATCCGATCATCTCCTCTCCGACCATTACAGGGGGGACCCTCTCCATTACGACCCTCACCGATCCGATCATCTCCTCTCCGATCCTCACAGGCACCGTTAATATGTCCGGTGGGACTAACGTGTTCCCTGGAGGTCCATGGCTGCCAAGTCTTGGCGGGACGACGACATACACGTCAAGAGGTGGAACGTATGTCAAGGCTGGGAAAGCGGTGACCTTCCATGGGTTTTTGATAGTTAACCTAATCGGAACGGGCAGCGTCTATGTCGTTAGTGGTCTACCATTCCCTGTCGATGCGATCGATGGAGCTGTGAGTATAGTAGACTCTGGAAGCCTCGCTACGGCCGTCGTCTCTATGAGTGGTAAGACTAACGGTTCCTCTATCCTTATATACTCGCGAACCGCCGCAAGTACTTCTGATACCATCATTGCTGTCTTTGGCAATGGAACGTACATTCACTTTGGTGGATCATATATTGCGACCACCTAGGAAGTCGTCATGGATCTCATCCTCATACGAGTTGGGCAATCTGCACGAGGAACCTTCGGTGTCCTACGCTATGGACAGGTCCCGTTTGCGCTCACATGCGAACGGCCATGGGTGAATAATGAGACCAGCGTGTCTTGCATTCCGACCGGGAGATATCTCTGCACGCGCATCCGTTCGCCACACTTCGGCGAGACGTTCGAAGTCACGGGCGTTCCGGGCCGGACGCACATCCTGTTTCACAAGGGCAACACCACTGACGATACCGAGGGCTGTATTCTCGTGGCGGAAGAATTCAGCGGGACGTTCGACAGGCCGATAGTCGTATCCAGTCAGCGCGGATTCGGCGAATTGATGGAGCTACTGAAGGATGTCAACGAGTTCACCCTCTATATTAAGGATGGACTGTGATGCTGACCTACAGCTGCTCCAAGTGCGGGATGAAGCTGAAGCATGACGAGATGTACATACATCTGCTTAGGGACTGCCAAAGGAAGCTGAAGGGGAAATGACCACTCTGGAAATAGCCGCCATCGCCTCCATGGGTATCACGATCGTTGGGGGCACCGTCGCCTTTGTCAGGTCTATCAATACAGAGATTTACGAAAGGCTGGAAACGATGGAACAGAAGTACTTCTCTGACAAGGAACAGTCCGACAGCCGACACCGCGATAACTGTGAAAAGCTAGCAGTCCTGGCAGAGTCAAACAAGCATATCAGCCATCTGCTTAGCGGGATCTGCGAGACTACGAAGGATACCAATAAGAAGTTAGACGGATTCATTGAGTCTTTTTTGCTTAAACGCAATTAAACACATCTAACGGATCGATACTGACGATGAGCGCAGATACACCACGGGACATACCTCTAGATCCTGGCGTCTCACAGGTCACAACACATACAGAAACAGCCACCACGGGTACGGCAGGTGCTACGCAGGTCGAGCAGGCCAGCCTGCTGCCGGGAACCATTGCCATTATGTTGACGGTGGGGCTTCTCTCGTTCGCCGCGCTGCTCTGCTTTAAGGAAATACCTGTCAACAACCAACGATTGGTCGATACCCTATTCGGTGGCCTCCTCGTGGGGTGCACGACTGCATGGGGGTATTTTTATACGTCCAATCAAGCTAGCGAGGCAAGGAGTGTCTTGCGTATCACGAAAGGCACGCCTTGATGATCGTGAGGCTCGCGGGTCAATCATGCTCTCCGCTGTCTTAATAAAGTACGGAGTCATCGTCATCGCCTTTCTGGCGTTGTGCGTGGGGCTCATCTCGTATGGATCACATCGAAAACAATTAGAATGGGACGCCTCCATAACGAAACAGGCGATGCGCTCAGCGTCACAGGTCATTGCGCAGGCGGTGAACACGGCACAGGTCGAGCAACGATATATCCAGGTTGAAGGCAAAACACGCACGAAAATACAGGTCGTAGAGAGGGAGGTCATTCGTTATGTGGAGACACATTCGAGCGAGCCGTGTACGTTCAGTCCTGATTTTGTGCGTACCTATGATGATGTTAGCCGCATGCTCGACACCAGCACAGACGGTATGCCCGCCTCCAGCGGTCCCACCGGAGCTCCTATTGAACCATCCTCACCCTACGTTGGGACAACTGAAGTCCTACAATCACATCACGATGCCGTCAGGGAGCTCGCGGAACTCTGGGACACCTATCACGCCCTAGTGGAGTGGGTACGCTCTGACTATCAGACCGCACTCGGAGAACAGATTGTGCGGAATACCGGAGGATGGGACGGCAAGTAAATTTCTTGATAAAGTTCTTGACGCATCCGCCCTCATCGTGTATGGTCAGTGCAGAAAGGGGACCGACCGATGAAATCCACGTATCGCAAGAAGTACTTGTCAGAGATTGCCTACCGGACAGTGATGTTGCATGCACTCACGCAGCGCGAGATTGCCGATAAAATAAACATGCATCCGTCCACCTTGAATCGCGCGATCCACGGCAGCCCCGTGAATCGAGACGATGACCGGTGGTCCACGCTCAGCGCCATCCTGGATCTTCCACAACGCAGACTCTTTGAGTAACCATGCTGTGCCTACGCCACGATCAGCAGGCGTTGCTGGACCGCGCGGCCTACGCCGTGCGCGAGCCAGGTTCCTCGCTCTTGCTGGTTGCTCCAACCGGCAGCGGCAAAACGGTCATTTTTTGCGAGCTCACGAAGCGGAGCTTCGACATCGGCAGACGAGTGCTCATCTTATCTCATCGGTCTGAACTGATAGACCAAATCTCTCGCACGCTCACCATGATGGAGGTGCCCCATGGCTGCATTGGCCCGTCGCGCAAACAAGAGCCTGAACAAAGGGTCCAGGTCGCATCTGTTAATACGCTTGCTCGGAATACAGGACGGAGTGCGCGTCCCGATCTCATCATCATTGATGAAGCACACCATGCAATTGCTGGCTCAGCATTCGGACGGATTATCGCCACACATGCAGGAGTACCCGTGCTGGGTGTCACTGCCACCCCTGAGCGCTTGTCAGGAGAAGGACTCAGGGGAACCTTCTCCAGCATGGAAATCGGTCCCACGACCAAAGAGCTCATAGCGCTTGGCTATCTCTCGCCGTTTCGCATCTTTGCTCCACCACAGCATGCCGCTGACGGTGTCAGGACACGCATGGGAGACTTCGAGAGGAAGGCGCTCGATTGCGCCATCAATAAACCTAGCATCACTGGAGATGCTGTCGAGCATTACGGGAAGCTCGGTATGGGTCGGAGAGCATTGGTGTTCTGCGTGTCCGTACAGCATGCGAAGAACTGCGCTGAACAATTCTCTACAGCAGGCTATCAATCGGCATCGCTTGACGGCTGCATGGATCGCACGGCCAGAGAGCACATCGTAGCTGGATTTTCGTCTGGACGGATACAGGTATTAACGAGTTGCGATCTGGTCAGCGAAGGGTTCGATTTGCCAGCCATTGAAGTCGCCATACTCTTGAGACCTACGCAAAGCCTCGCGTTGTTCCTACAGCAATGCGGGCGGGCCTTACGGACCTATCCAGGGAAGGAATATGCGCTGATACTCGATCATGCTGGCAACACAGAGCGGCATGGGTGGCCGGATGACGAGCGAGACTGGTCGCTCGATGGACGGGGGAAACGGTCGAAATCTGACTGTGAGAAGGCGCTGACGGTTCGGGTCTGTGGGCAATGCTTTGCCGCATCGAAGGCCCCCATCGAAGCCTGCCCCTATTGCGGGTATGTCTGGCCTCCAAAACCGCGTGAAGTTGAGAAGGTTGATGGTGAGCTACAAGAGGCAGTACGGAGGGAGCGCATACAGGCCAATAAGGCCGAGCAGGCCAAGGCCTACGACCTCCAGGGACTCATTGCGCTGGGACGGAAGCGTGGGTATCGACAGCCTGATTATTGGGCGCGGTGTGTGTGGCAGGCTAGACAAGGGAGAGGGAGATGAACGAGTCCACCATTCAGAATCTCATTCGCCTTCAGGTTGTCAAACTTGGATGCATACTCATGAGGAATAATAACGGCATGCTCCAGGACGCACATGGCGGCTATGTGCGCTATGGTCTCGGTACGGGGACGAGCGATTTAATAGGGTGGACGATCATCAATGGGCTAGCGATATTCACAGCCGTAGAGGTCAAGGCACCGAGGGGGCGAGTCACCAAGGAGCAACAAGCGTTCGTCCTTGCCATCACAAGGAATGGAGGTATCGGGTGCATCGCGAGATCAAGCGAGGATGTAGAACGCGCCATCCACGATTATAGAAGTAGGCACATTTAACGAAAGGAACGGCGTTCCTCTCCGGCCTGAAGGCCGAGGCTCCCTCGCCGAACGAACCTCATGGACATCCCGTCATTTCGAGCATCAGTCGATCTGGTCTCTGTCGTCGGCAGCCGACTGCAACTGACGCAACGGGCGCACGAGTACAAGGCCCGCTGTCCATTTCACGATGAAAAAACCGCTAGCTTTACCGTGTCACCAGCGAAGGGATTCTGGCACTGCTTTGGGTGCAAAGAGCAGGGTGACGCCATCGATTTCATCCGTATGATGGATGGCGTCCCATTCATGGAGGCGGTAAGAATACTGAGTGAGGAAAAATTTACCTCCGTGCCCATGAAACACTTGGCCCTCGCGAAGCACCGGCCTATGCCGACGTGGGTGAGCCAGGATCCACCTGCCGGCAACGATCGCCCGGCCTCGCTCAGGTCGCCTGATGACCTCGATCCGTCCCATACGTGGGTATATCGTACGCCTGCCGGCGGCGTGAAGGGCTATGTCTGCCGGTACGACTTTGAGGAGCACGGCGAGCAGGGAAAGAAATTCCATCAATTTACCTTTGGTGCCTACCTCAACATTGCCGAGCCTGCACGATGGGGGTGCAAGAGTTGGAAGTGCCCAAGGCCGCTCTACGGGCTTGAGTGTCTATATGGACGGCCTGACGCGCAAGTGATCGTCGTGGAAGGAGAGAAGACCTGTGACGCCGCCAGGATGCTCTTCCCTGCCGCGGTGTGTGTGACCTGGCCGGGTGGATCGCATGCAGCCAATAAGGCGGATTGGAGCCCTCTTTATGGCAGGAAGGTGATCGTCATCCCTGATCACGATAAGCCAGGGTTGGAAGCCAGCGAGTATATCTGCGCATTGCTCTCGGCGAATCGATGTCAGGTGAATACAATTATCCCTGAATCGACTCGACAAAAGGGCTGGGATGTTGCTGATGGGCTTGCGGACCACTGGACTCCTATCGCCGCGCGACAATGGGCGCTGGATCATATCAAGGCGTATGCGCCAAGGCCTGACACGCCCGAGGCCTCAGTGCCAACGGCATCGGCTGCAACACCGTCACAGGTGCTCGCGCCTGTGGCCTTTTCGGAAGATGCGCTTGCGATTGAATTTGTGAATATGGCGGGACAGGACTGGCAGTATATCGCCGAAACGAAGCGCTGGCTCCATTGGCAGGGGCAGTCATGGCAGGAAGATAAGGTGCTTGGAGTTGAGCATGCAGTAAAAGAAGTCTTGCGGAGTATCGCTGGGTACGAACAGTGCGCCATCCTGAGTGAATCACAGAAAAAGGCCCTATCCTCAAGGCGAGCGCAAGTGGCTGTCGTCGCCATGGCAGCGTCAGACCCACTGATCGTGTCAACACACGATGCATGGGATACTGATCCGTGGCTACTTTCGACGCCATCTGGGATCATCGACTTACGGGTAGGACAGGTGCGAAAGGCCAGGAGAGAAGATTATCAGAGTAAATGCACCACGGCGAGCGCATCAGGCCATAGCCAGCTCTGGCTCGACTTCCTCTCTCAAATTACAGCTGGCGATATCCACCTACAGGAATACTTACAGAGATTGTGCGGTTACTGCCTCACAGGGGTGACCACTGAACAGGTGTTCGCATTTTTCTACGGGACGGGTGGAAACGGGAAAGGTGTGTTCTTGGCGACGATACAAGCGATACTCGGAGACTATGCTGCAAGCGCGCCCATGTCTACATTCGTCGAACAGTACAATGAATCTCATCCTACGGAATTGGCGGGACTGCAAGGAAAACGGTTGGTGACGGCGCAGGAAACGGAGGAAGGACGGAAGTGGGCAGAGTCTCGCATTAAGGCCATCACGGGTGGAGATGTGGTCACTGCGCGATACATGCGGCAAGATTTCTTCCAGTACAAGCCTGTCTTCAAGCTCATTTTTGCGGGAAACCACAAGCCCGCAATAAAAAACGTCGATGAAGCGATGCGGAGACGTATCCACCTCGTTCCGTTCACCATGACCATTCCGCCTGAAAGACGCGATCACGACCTCACGGAGAAGTTGAAGGCTGAGCACGGCGGAATTTTGCAATGGATGGTTGATGGATGCCTGGCGTGGCAACGCGATGGGCTCAAGCCTCCCGATTCCGTGACTCTTGCCACGGAGAGCTACCTGCAAGGGGAAGACGCCCTACAACTGTGGATGAACGAATGCTGTCTACAGGGGGCTACTTACGCCTGCACCCTCGCGGAATTGCACCACAGTTACGCTGCGTACTGCGAGCAGTCGATGGAAAAACCGATAACCAGAAAACGGTTAGGGGACGCATTAGGCGGGAAAGGCATCGATGAGATGGTCGAGTATGGAATCAGGACCTGTATAGGTATAGCCCTGAAGGGCTAGGTTGGGTACCTAGGCCGTCAACTTCATGTAGACCCACCATCCGCTTGCCATGACCACGCAGAGCGAGAGCAGGAATATTGCTACAAGTTCCGTCCACATAATAGCCTCGATGAATCGTTGCAACAGTGTCATGCTAAGACTCCTTTACGTCCGGACGACCAGGGTGTTGGTATGTGCCCCACTCAGGGCCGAGATCGATGCACGCGGCATGATAATGCCGTCCCTTGTAAATCACATGTGTCTGTCGAGCAAGAATGAGTGTCGCGCACCCGGAGCACAAGCGTGCCAGATTTGTCTGTCTTGTACCAGTATTGTTCATCGGCGTGCTACTCCCTGTCTCGACTAGCTGGCATACGTCGTCAGTCGACGGCGGGGCCATGGTTGAAGTGCAGTCATGTGACCGTGGCCTCGGGGTGCAATCCTGGGCGTCGAGTGCCGGCTTGTATGGGACGGGCGTGCAGTACGGCCTACAATACCGATCTGAGCGGGCCTCGCTCACGATCACGCCGTCGGCTGGGCTGTCGTACGTGGATCACGCTGCACACAATCTCCCGCAGCGAGTGCAGTTTGTGCTCGGGCTCCAGGCCCTCGCCGGATGGGACGACTACCGCCTGTCTGTGGGCTATCGGCATCTCAGTAACGCAGGATTGACCAGCCCCAACGTGGGGGAGGACCTGCTCTCCCTGCAAGTGGGCCAGGTGCTTCGCCTCCCGTAGGAGGGCTTGCACGAGCAGCGTGCCGGATCACTCCATCAATCACTCTGATGTAGTATACATCCACGTATCGGTTGCGACTGCAAAAGGAGGACCCTTCGACGGCTGGCTTTCCCTTGCTCAACTCCATACTATCCTCCAACCATGATATCCCCGGTGTTCGACCCGGCGCTGAGCACTGACGCGCGCCGCTTAAACTCCTGATACAGGCCGCTACGTTCGGCTGTGAGTAGCGCTTTATCCTGCACGATGCGATCCCAGGCATGCTGCAATTCCGAAATCGAAGAGGCGTGAGTCAGCCCCGCTTCGTAGTCCGACATACGGAGCTGGTCCTGCATGTAATCTGGAGCGGGTACATCTAGAGCGGGTACATCTAGAGCGGGTACATCGGTCGATAGACTCTCAAGCCGTCTATCAAGCTCTTGCTTAGCCGCAGCCACATGATCCGCCACCTTGCCTTCCTTCTCATACCAGACGAGATAATCACGGTCGATGGTAGACAGACTCTCATTTTTGTGTTTGGCCCCTACTCGCCAGATGAAGGCCGCGCCAGGAACGGACGCGCCGAGGGTCTCGCCAGGGAAAGCCGCGCCAGGGTTTTTGCACAGTGGTGTGGCGGCCGTAAGTGGCTGAGCTAGCCTTGCCTGTAACGCCGCCTGGACATCCGCAAGCTGCGCGTTCTGCACGTCCACGAGTGCGTCAGAGGCAGCCGCCCCTTCGCGGGTATTGACTGCCGGTTCATGCGATACAACCCTTGCTCCAGGGATAGAGTCAATTTCCGTTTCATCCAACATGCCTAACCCGCAGATAGACAGTGTGACTCTTCTCTTCGCCTTAGTTTCGCCCTTCATCATGGCATTCGCGCGCGCTTCTCCTTGCACTTTGTCGATGGGCACAGCACCGATAGATTCATCAACCCGTAAGCCCTCTCCATGCGGCATTGAGGCTCGAGCTGTGACCACATACACCCCCTCCACCACTTCGCGAGAGATGATCTGTACTGATATGTGGCGGTTAGATCGCAGTTGCTCAGTGCAATCCTTTCGTGCATAGAGTACGGTCTTGCCATTTAAAGTCAGGTATTCAAATGGTCGCGTCAGCGGGTTCAGCTCCAAACTGAGACACACATTATTGTAGTAAGAGAGTCTCTCCTGTACGCTGAGCCTTGCGAGATCACCCCCCAGTAACACCTTTTCTTGCAGCTCAGCCGATACGACACTGCGTGGGTCTAGAGCGTTGTGCATGATATCTCCCTATAAATTAATTGGTGTACGATTTCACTTCCTTGAGTAGGTGGCAGCAGGTGGCTCGAATCGCCTCATATCTTGCGACCAGGCCATAGCACTCCTGTTGCCGTGCAGCCTCCACTGCTGTCTCCGCTCGCTCCATCCTGCGATAGAGTATTGTTTCCAGTGCATCTAACGTGAATGTTCTCTCACTCATCGCCTCTCCTTTGTGGCTCGGACATTTTGCAATCCCTCCCTGTAAATAAGCAATGCTAACGCATTGTGAAATGCAGCCCAACCCCTGGGATCCGGTTTCACGATCACCCATGTAGGCATCCCTCCATCTCTATCTAGGTACAGCAGCGCCAATCTGTCGGCTGTGTGACACAGTTTCCCGTAGGCCTGCACCTGCAATCGGTGCCATGGTTCCGGCTGTCCGCTTTTCAAATCAATAAGAATTTTCACCCGCCGGCCCTTATCATGCATCCAGCACAGAAGGTCCCACGTCCCGGCAAACGGGAGACCTGTAAGTGTTGAGATCGCTCGCTGTTCAATACTGATCGGCTCCGGCTTGGCTATATCCAACCACGAGTGCCAGCTCTTTCGGTACCCCTCCAGCTCCGGTGGCACATCAGGCGGCGCGCACAGGCCTGCGTAGGCGGCCACGCTGAGCGCGAACAGCCGGTGCACGGTTGTCCCACGGTCCATGGCCGCCTGGTCTGCCCAGTGCGTGTTCCCGTACACCAGGGCGAGGACACTGGACACGCTGTAGTACCGCCGTCCATCCTGTTCGTAGTGCCGGGGTTTCGTGCGGTCTACAACTATTGACATAACTCTAACGCTCTTTCTATCGACCATCCACGATCTAGCCTTTGGTAAATTCGACAGGCATGAATGTTCATCTTTTTAGACTATTGTGCAACAGTTAACCGTTGGTCGTTTACAGTGAGATACCTTGACGTTCGTTTATTGTTTTGTTGAACCTCCACCGTACTCCAGCGACAATTATCGGGAGAATACGGACCATCATTGTTGATTCGATCAAGTGTTGTCCCTGCCGGTCGTGGTCCCATGTCTGCGTAGAAGTTATCAAACTGCATCCATCGTTCACATATCGTAATGCCTCTTCCACCATAAAGACGATAGTTTGCTTTCGACGGGGTGAGACATCGGCCTTTCATGCCATCCCAGAGCTTATATATTTTCGTCCTGCTTAACCTGATATCCCTCCCCTTAATCATGAGAACTTCAATACGCCGCAGTCGTGCCGGACCTCTGGCGCATACTGCGCGACCAGAGAGGGCCAATAGGCGGCCCTGGCCTTGGTGTAGGCGGCCCAGGCCTTGGTGTAGGTGTCCCAGGCCTTGGTGTAGGCGGCCCAGGCCTTGGTGTGGGTGTCCCTGGCCTTGGTGTAGGTGGCCCTGGCCTTGGTGTAGGCGGCCCAGGCCTTGGTGTGGGTGTCCCAGGCCTTGGTGTAGGCGGCCCAGGCCTTGGTGTGGGTGTCCCAGGCCTTGGTGTGGGTGTCCCTGGCCTTGGTGTGGGTGTCCCTGGCCTTGGTGTAGGTGGCCCTGGCCTGAACGACGCGTGGATCGATCGCGTCGTCAGGGATCCAGGTGAGGGCCGCACGCCGTGCGGGGATCTCAGAGGCCGGCTCGTTCAGCTCGATATACTCAATCCTCTCTTTGAACGAGGTGCAATACTCCAAGGGCACCTCATGGTGCACCCAGAGGGCCCAGCCTGCATCGGGGCCGGTGTACTCTGGCAAAAAAGGCTTGGTCGTATTCATCATCGCCCCCCACGTTGCTGATAGTGGTACTCGATCTGGCTCGTCACCCCTGGCAGGCCATCCAATAGGCCTGTCGAAGCGGCCTTACGAAACGCCACCCAATCGAAGGTGAACAGCATGGGAAACTGTTTCACCAGCTCGGCCATACGCGGATCGCTCGCCGAGATGTTGTCGTTGTCCTGCACTCCCTGGATCCCGTACACCTTTTTCTCTACGCGTGTGGAGGTGGTCCCCGCCTGCGTCACCATGGTTCGTGGTGGCGTTGGGACCACCGGCGCGGCTTTGAGTACCGGCTCAATCCCCCGTGCTTCCGCCTTCGCCTCAATCTTAGCATTCGCCCGGTCGGTGATCGCTTGGAGACGCGCCTGCTCGATCCGTGCGAGACGATCTACCTCACGGTCGTACGCGGACATCTTGTCTGAGAGCGTTTTCTCGTGCGTCTGACATTCCTTAATGAATGTGTCGTAGGGAATTTTCGCATCGTCGTAGGCCAGTTTGAGTGGGCGGATCGTGAGTTCCTTTTGTGCTTCTGATTGTTTCCGAAACGCCCTGATGGCGTCGAACAGATCGGTGGCGAGTTGCCTATCGTGGATCGTCTGGACCGTGAGCGAGCTGGCCTCTATCATCGTGAGTGCGGCGTCAGTGGCTACCATAGTATCCATCCAGTTGTAATCGTCAGTCATCATCAACCTCTTTCCGTTCCCTCTCCGCTCGATCCACCAGGTACTCATACTGGCACTCCCTACAAGGCCTGGCGTGTCCGTGCTCGCACGTTTCCGCATCGTTCCCGTCCACCGTCAACCACTCATCGAGTTGTTTCATCCCATCTCCTTCCTGTATCGCCAGATAGGCGGCGTCTGGCGCACATCCCGTACAGGTTGTGTGCCCAAACCGATTGATCCAGAGGTAGTGCATGGACCGGCATACCGGGCATTGGTGCGGCTCCTCGCTCAGTGAGACGGTCCATTGTTCGCAAAACCAGTGATTGACGGTCGTCATGGTGTTCTCCTATTGCGCTTGCAGTCCCGTGGTAAGCCCATCCTGATGCGAGCGTTCCGCCATTGCTCGGCGTCGATGCGCATCCGTCTTGAGATAGCTCATGCGGTATCCTCCGGTAAATTCACACGGATCCATTTCCACTTCATTTCAGTGGTGCACCAGTACCCCATCCACACTCGCCCCATCGTATCCAATACGAAGAGATTGTCATCTTTGTCATCGCGTTCAATTTGTACTGCGCTAATCTGGCTCAAGAGATCCTCCTTACGTTGCGGCGATATTTCAGAGGGAGACCCATCCTCACCCGCGCATCGCGCCATGCACGATTGTCGATCCGAATGCGCTCGAGTAATTCCACGATCCACATGAACAGCCAGGCGAGGCACGAGACGATCAATACGATCCATCCAAGCGTGGTCTCACTCATGGGTCTCTCCTCGCCTCAGCCCTCTGCTCGGCCTGATACCGCGCCTCAAATTCCACCTGTAAGCGCCGGTAGTACTCCATGCGATCCCTGTCAGCCTGGTCCATGGGTCGGTCCCAGCTCGATTCAATCACCAAGCGCTCATACTCGATGCCCATCAGCCTCGCGTTTTGACGAGCGAGCCGCTGGCTCGCGCTCAGCCGGTCCTTGTCTCGCCAGCGCTCAAAGGCCGTCTTGTCGGCATCCGTACAGCCATGCATGATAAGGGTCGGGGCGTCGATGGTCAGGTGGCACCCACTGGGAGCAGTCGGCACAGACAACGGTCGGATATACAGGCTGGCCCCGCTCCGATCCGTCGCGAGCGCCTGCCCGAGCGCCCGGCCTTGTATCTCCGCCAGCGCCACCATCCCCATTGCCTCTAATTGCGCCTCGTAAGGGTTAGCATACGGGTGATGCTGGCCGGTCGAGTCCCATGCCTGCGCAGGCGTGGGCACCCACCACCACAGCATGACGGCCAATAGACATCGTGTGCCCTTGCCTACTATGTTCCTCATGGTGTCCCCCTTCTTTCTTTCGCCCATAGGTCTACGATCAACGCGAGCCAGCGAGGCACGGGGTACCGCCCACAGTTGCTCCCCATCTCGTACCTCGCAATACTATTTGGCGTGAGGCCGACCGCCCTGGCTAACGCTGCCTGGGTGTATCCGAGGGATATACGTATCTGCATGAGTTCATGCCCAGTCATCCCGCCACCCCTCGCTTGATCCGCGCGGAGAGGCACGGGCTACAGAGCGATTTCCCTTCCGTCGCCTCGCGCATCTCACATGCCCGGCAGTACCGCACTGAGAGCCGTGCCTCGGAGAGCTGGTATGCCCTGATGGGCGGGTAGTGACGCCAGCCGCAATTTATACAGACGGCCGCCACTACCCCGGCATCTCCATCGTGCCGTAGGAAACCCTGACAGCGTTGGCAGCGCATCACGGGTTCTGTGTGGCGCGATGACATTATAATCATAATCCCTGTCCCCGAAACTCCTGAATGGTCATGGGTCGGCTTGACTGCTCGTATAAAAAATTCCCGTCTCGCCTGAATGCGTCATAGCGTGGTTTTCCGGTTATGGCATGATGGTCACCCGGTTCGCCCATTAAAAATCCCCGTGAGGAGTACGCGGCAGGCGGGAGACATTCCAGCATCTCAAAATATCGCTCTTCGGTCACAGGACCCCACTCAATAGGGGTATCCTGCATCACGGCTTTGCTCTGACAAAACTCGTCAATCGTCATGCGCTCCGCGCCTGCGTAGCCGGGTTCGGCTTGACAGTCCTCCATGGTTTTGCCGTAGATGGCAGTGAGCCCCGTGCGAGGATTGACGGTATCAATCATCAGCTTGCCGCGTATCGCGATACAGTACATGGGCTCCTGGATAGGCTGGCCTTCTGCCACGGTCTGCATCTTCTCAGTGGTGCGCATACATCCTCCGTTGTGATATTGGGTTTAATGCGTAGAGTCTCATTACAGGCGCTCGCCGTGCTCCAGCGCTCGTAGCGCTAATCCCAGTCGCAGAGCATGGGCCTCTGCCATGCTCGCGTGGCCTGGCTGTTGGAGTGCCATGAAATGTTTTGCGCATTCTCGCAACATGTCTTCCGCGCCTTTGATGGCTCCCCGATGATCGACTGGTATACCGATTCTCATTGTACTCATTGTCAGCTCCTCCGCATATTGACAGGAAAATAGTCGTGTGCGCTCGTGACGTAGTTAGGGTAGGGGTCCCCGTGGTTGATCAAGGCAATCGTCCGTCGCCAGCGCTCCCGTGACCCGCTATCATGGTGCAGGTAGATAAGTCGCCCCGTCCGTGCCTTGCGGACGGTACAGTTGGAGTACCCGCCAGCCATGTAGGTAGATAGTGTCAGTATCTGGATTGTTGAGGTGTCGGTCATGCTCTCCTCCGCCTGTAAAATTGTAGCGCCGTATGTGGTCATGGGGTCTCCTTCTCCCGGCCTGTGCCGGACGCTGGTTAGGGTAATTTACCTACAATGGATTTGAGCGCCGTATCGATATGGCTATCGTCTGCGTATGGATAGAGCGTCGTGCAGATCCACGGCGTAAGACCGCTCGCATGACAGAGGTCCCACCGATACCGCCGTTCCCAATCCATGACTCGTGGGTCTGCCTGTATCTCACTGAGATAGGTTGCCAGCGCCTCTGGCGGATAGGTCCGTACCCTCTCGCGTATTTTCTCCGCCATATAATCCCTATGCTCTGTGGTGACCTTCATGCCGTGCTCCAGTCTGAGCCGTCTCCGGCTCCGTTGTGGTGGCCTGTGCTGCGCGCTCGCTGAGTTTCCGGCTCATCTCGCTGAGCCGGAACGCATAGATAGCCTTGTCCGTCTGTGGAGCGTACTGCTTGACGGCCACCCAGTTCCCGTACGTGGAGTTAGTTTTCCTTATCATCCAGACTCCACCCCCATAGCCAATATACTCACCTTTGTGAGATGCTGACTTTTCGACGTTATAGTAGTCTCTCATTGTGTCCTCCCGTTTGGTTGCCGCTATTGTACCATTGCATAAAGCAATGTCAGTGCCAGAAATATTGCATTACGGCCATCAATAGAATCAACCACTTGTAAAGTTATCCACAGTGTGCCATTTTTTGCTTGTCGCAAAACGGGACAAACCACAACCTGTTGTATGTGCGAAACGCTACCACAAGGGGCAGAATAGGGCAGTAAAACCGTGTTATCTATGTTGTTATCCACAGTATCCACAGCGGGCTACTCCACTGGATCAGAGGGCAGATCTACAGGTGTCCACTGCACATCCGATATCACCCAGCAATAGTACGTACCATCTTGTTGTTTGCGCCACGCGTAGACCGGCCAGGTCACTCGGCAACGCCTACCGTCATGGAGCTTGAAGCTCCCATTGTGCCCGTACGTATTACCGCTATAGAAGCGCCATCGGCTCCGTAAGGTCATCATCTCCCGCGCGTCCTCAACCGTCACCCGATTACCCTTCTTCAACGACTTCCAAAAGGCGCGGCGTGCAGCCGCACGGTCACGATTCCAGGCGCTTTGGTCGTCGAACACCCCCTCTTCCTCGACCGGCTTGGTATCCGGAAGGTTTCTCATGGTCACAGGATGCATCATCTCCTTACTTCGTACATACATGTCAATACCTCCAATTGTAATTATGAGTTAACCGATTTCCGCCAGCTCATTCCTGCAATTATATAATGAGTATTGCGGCTACGTCAAGAGCCAACTCGGCTACGTCAAGAGCCAACGATTAGGCTAAGTCAAGAGCAAACGATAGTTATCCACAGGTAGCTATCAGCTTGGCATTATGCAAGTATCACGGTCTCCAAGTCCTACAATAAATGGTGAGTCATGGGAGCACTTGTGAGTCAATATGTGAGCAGAAGCGCGACACGGTAGGTAAGAGCGTGTGTAGTATAAAATAAAGATTTTAAAGATTAATAGTCAATTATAGAGCTTAGTAAAAATGCAATATAAATACTACATATTACTACATATTACTACAGAAATCATAGGAAGTTATAATATACAGATAACCTTTAAAAATGTTCTTTTACTCTGCACATCCAACTACGCACCCTCGGCACACTACCGAAACTCCTCACCTCAGGCACAGACCTTGCTCTTGCGCTAAGCCTCTTTGTGCAAAAGTGCACAGTTGACATAACGTTACTTATCGGCCCCTTCGCTCGCCACCCAAGATCAAGTGCTGGTGTCTCACTCACGAATCCAGCCAACGCCGACCGTGACCCAAAGGCCGGGGTGGGTTTCGGGCAGGCGGGGGCGTGCAACCGGGTCCCGTGGGTTAGCGCCCTCACCCCATCCGTTTTGCAGGCGGAGCGTCGTGCTGGCTGTCGTGGTGGGTGAGGCAGGTCGTTTTTGCGAGGGGGGGGGTGATTGACATTGCTTGGAAAGGGGTCTAGAGTGCGTGTTGCATGGCGTACATCACATGTGATGAAGGGGAATCGATGCGAACTAAGGATGAGCAATTAAATGACCGCTCCCTAACGATGAGTGGAGCGCAGTTTTTTGACAGTATTCAAGTGGGGGTGTATTTCTGGAAAAGAGGAGAAACATGGCTCTACGTGGGAGCCTCGGAGAATATGCTGTACAGAATTGCGCGTCATAACGTGATCGGGAAAGTCGAGAAGATACAGCGCCACGATGAAATAGGGTTTATCCCGTGCGGCAACCTTCTCGAGCTGGAAGCCGAAATGATTCACCGTCACGCGCCGACGTATAGCCCGAAGAGAGTCCCGATAGGGAGTCCAATTGCCGCACGAACCTGTATGGCTTGCCGGAACGTGTTTCGGCAAGCGCGACCACACCAGGTCTGGTGTAGCACGAAATGCAGAAATGGAAGCAACCGACTGGTCGAACTCGCGGAAGTCGAGAGCGGGGCATGACCCGTCACACGGGCATCACGGTGCACAGGCGGCGCAGGGTGGAGTTGACAACGCGGGACGGATGTGATAACGCCACGGAGCGATCCTACGACAAAGGGGGCGGGATGCAAATTACGATCACGGCGGCGGACTGGGGGGTGTTGTGCGTCCAGGATGGGCTCTTGGAGGAGATCTGTCTGAGGCTGGCGGACGGGGAGACGCTGAAGGAATTGGCTGAGGCGTGGGGGGTGCCGTGCGGGCGGGTGCAAGCGTGGGTGATGGCGGACGAGGCGCGGTACGAGGCCTACAGCCGGGCCCTGGAGGTGCACGCGCATACGTTGATGGCGGAGGTGGTTAAGATTGCGGACGAGGGGGAGTGCTTGGGGCGGGATAAGCTGCGTATTGAGACGCGGTTTCGGGTGGCGGCGGCGCATGCCAAGGCACGGTACGGGGTGGAGGCGGGGGCGGGGCGGACGACCGTGCAGGTCGTGGTCAACCGGGGAGGCCTGCCTGCGCCGGGCTGGCAGGCAGGGGATCCCTCATGACGGCGCCCGCCTACGCCGCCCCGGCAGGTAGGCAGTCGGGAACGGAGGCGAAGCTCTCACTGCCGTATCGCTGGGCACCCCGGCCCTATCAGCGCGCACTCTGGGACTATTTCCGTGGCGGGGGTCGGCGGGCGGTGGTCTGCTGGCCGCGACGGCACGGCAAGGACGATGTCGGGCTGCATCACATGAGCTGCGCGGCGCATGAGCGGATCGGGAATTACTGGTATATGCTGCCGGAGTACGCCCAGGCGCGGAAGAGCATCTGGGATGCGATCAACCCGCATACCGGACTGCGGCGGATGGAGGAAGCCTTCCCGCTCGCCATTCGGCAGAGCACAAACGACCATGAGATGAAGATCGTGCTGGCGTGCGGGAGCACCGTCCAACTCGTCGGGTCAGACAATTACCAGGCGTTACTGGGCAGTCCTCCCATCGGATTGATCTTCAGCGAGTGGAAAGTGGCGAACCCGTCAGCCTGGGCCTATTTGAGGCCGATTCTGTTGGAAAATAAGGGGTGGGCCTACTTCAACTCCACGCCGCAAGGGAAAAACCATTTTCATAAACTCTGCCTGATGGCGGAGGCGGAGTACGCGCGTGGCGGCGAGTGGTTCTACGAGAAGTTGACCAACGACGACACGCACCTGTTCACAGAGGCGGAGATGCAGCAGGAGCTGCGAGAACTCCAAGCGGAGCATGGCGATCAGTTCGGCAAATCGATTTGGTTGCAGGAGTACTACACGTCGTTCGACGCGGCGATCCTGGGCTCGATCTGGGGAGATTGCATGGTGCTGGCACAGTCGCAGGGGCGTATCTGCGTGTTCCCTGTCCTCAAGGACGTGGTCGTGGATACCGGGTGGGACCTCGGACGAACGGACGATACGGCGATCTGGTTCCGGCAGATGGTCGGGAAGGAGATGCACGTCATCGACCACTTCTCCTCCGCGTTCATGGACATCTGCAACGAGCTGGACACGGCAAAGAGTCTCGTGCACGTCCTCTTGAGAACGGCCGAGAAACATGGTATACGCTATGGCACACATTGGCTGCCTCATGACGCGAGACCACGGACGTTAGCCGCGGGAGGAAAATCCATCTTGCAACAATTTACCGATGCGGCGCGCGTGTATCCCCAGCTGGGGCGGTTCGTCATCGGAAAGCGGCTGGACCGGCAAGAAGGCATTGCGGCGGGACGGAAGACGTTTCAGATCAGCCGGTTTCATGCCACCAATTGCGCGAAGGGTTTGGAATCGCTGCGCCTGTATCACAGGCAGTGGGACGATGTCAACAAGGTGTTCCTGGAGACGCCCACACACGACCATTCCAGTCATGACGCCGATGCCTGGCGGACCCTCTCCCTGTCGTGGAAGGTCGTGACCCCGGCACAGCCGGACTCGCCAATCGCCTCCATCCTCCAGAAGGACATTACACAGCAAACATTAGGTAGTTTTCGTCAGGCGCATTTCGCAAAGATGAAGCGCGCGCGCGCCTTCGCGGCGTACACATAGGAGTTTACACCATGCACGCACAGGCGATCGGTATTCCAGTGAACCTCACGGCGACGGGGGACGTGTTCGGCCCCACGGAGGGCAATAAAGACTGCCAACTGCTCGGCTGGTACGTGCACAGCACGACGGCGGGCACGCTCGTGCTCCGCAGCGGCGGATCGGGAGGTACCGTGTTGGGAGGGACGAGCACGCCAGCAGTCGGCTGGCACGCGTTTCCGGTCTCGGTGCGCGGCGGACTGCACGCGACGGTGGGCGGGGTGCTGGACGTGACATTCGTGATCATCCCAGGGATAGCCTAGGAGGAGGCCTCGATGCCTGACATGAAAGCGCCTATTGCCGCCGCCATGTTGGCGCAAGCGCGTCAACGGGCAAACGCCGTCTGGCCTCGTGTGGAGGCGTATGCCCCGAATGTCGGGCAGGAATCGCTCGCGGCGCGCCCAGACGTGGCGGGGCGCTTTGACCCAGACTCCCAATCGGTCATGTTCAACTCGGCACGCGAGACGCCGCTCAATGCCGACCAGGCGATGGGCCTCATTGGATTAGAGCGGGCACGCGGACATCTCGCGTCCGCAGTCGGTCAGCCATGGACCGATGCGATGCCCCTGCCAAACGATCAGCGGCAGTTTTGGGATGCGTTCTATTTGCCACAGAGTGTCGATGCGCCGACCGACCAGAGCGCCCGAGATCGCATCATTAAGGCCACGATGTTGTCCCGCATGATGGTGGGCGATCAGATGCCCAAGGAGGCTCCTCCCATGACAGCAGAACAGCAGGGGGTCGGTCAGTTGTACTCGACCTACACCAGGGCGAAACGCTGAGGATCAAGCAATGTGCAGATTCCCCTCCCACGGGGGATAGCCTAGAGGGACGGCATGGAACCGATTGATCAAGCGCACGCGACACTGCGGATGACGCCACAGGAGCGCGGACTGTATGAGCGACATCTGGCGAATTTGCAGGGATCAGGGAAGGTGCAACATGACAATGGAGCGATCAGCACCCTCTATCAATTGTCCACGGAAGGACCTGATGGCACCACATACAATATCCCGTCAGTCTATCAAGGCTCCATCGTGACGCCAGAGCAGGCCGTTATGAAAGCGGAGCAGCAGGGATGGTATGCCTCGTACTAAGGGCCCGAACAGGTCTCAGGGTGAGCAGGATCACATCGTCGCGGACTGGCTCGATGAGATCTCGCACGCGAAGAAGCGCGAGAAGGACTTCAGGAAGCAGGGCGAGCACGTCATTAAGCTCTACGACTGCGAGCGGGCCTCGTCGACGACGTTCAATATTCTCTTCTCCAACACGGAAACGCTGTCCCCAACCCTCTATTCCGCCTCGCCACGCCCGCTCGTTGAGCGCCGCTACAAAGATGACGATGCGCTGGGCAAGGCCTCGTCGATCGCGGCCGAACGTCTCCTGTCGTTTCAGCTCGATACCAACATTGAAGGCTATGAGACGTTCGACGACATCATGAAAATGGCGGTCCTCGACGGATTACTGCCGGGGCGAGGCGTGAGTACTGTGAAGTATGAAGCGGACTTCATCGCTGAGCCTGGCGTTCCCTCCCAGCCCTCGGAGGGCGAAGGGGCCGCGGAGGGCGAGCCGGAACCGCCTGCTCCGGCAGACTACCTCGCCAATGAACAAATTTGTTTGGAAACCAAAGTATGGAACCGTGTCCATTTCGGCTACGCGAAAAAATGGTCGAAGGTGCCATGGATCGCCTACGAGGAACTCATTGACCGCGAAGAGGCGGTGCGTCTCTTTGGTGAGTCCGTCGCCTCGCGCATGAAGTTTTCATCGGGGAACGACCGGACGGACGAGGCGCAGTCTACCGATCGCGCAGAGAAACACCAGGGGCTCAAGAAGACGGCCTGCATCTATCAGATCTGGGACCGTGACGGCGGGAAGAAGGTGCGGTACATCAGTGCCGGGTATGACGAGGGCTACCTCAAGGTGCTCGACGACCCCTTGCAACTGACCGGGTTTTATAACTGTCCCCGCCCCCTCCAGTTCATCGATAAAGTCCACAGCCTCATTCCGACATCGATGTATAACGTCTATGAGTCACAGGCCATGGAGTTGAACCGGCTCTCGCTCCGCATCAGCCATATCACTGAAGCGATTAAGGCGAGAGGTATTTATGACGGAGATCTCGGCGGCGATATCGCGAACCTCATGAAAGCGGACGATAACGAGTTGGTCCCGGCAGAAAAAGGAGCCTCGCTGGCGGCAGAGAAGGGCCTGGACAATGCAATCTGGTTCATGCCGATCGACAAGCTCATCATCGTGCTCCAACAGCTCTACCAAGCGAGAGAAACCTGCAAGCAGGTGATTTACGACATTACCGGCATTGCCGACATTATGCGAGGATCGACCAAGGCGAGCGAAACGCTTGGCGCGCAGCAACTCAAGAGTTCATGGGGAACCCTTCGCATTAAGAATAAGCAGAAAGAAGTCCAGCGCTACGTCCGTGACCTGCTCAGGATCATCCTGGAAGTCGCCGCCACGAAGTTTGACGAGGAGACGTGGGCGAAGATGACCGGGCTGCCCTATCTGACACAGATGCAGACACAGCAGCTCCAGATGCAGATGCAGGCCATGCAACAGCAGATGCAGACGCAGCCTTCCCAGCCTGGGCCTTCTCCACAGATGCAACAGATACAGCAACAATTGCAGCAGCCGACATGGGAGCACGTACTGGGTCTGTTGCGTGACGATATGCAACGGGCCTATCGCATCGACATTGAAACGGACAGTACGGTGGAGCCCGAGGCGACGAACGCGCAACAGGAGATTACGTCCGTGATGGCGGCGATGTCGCAAGTCATGAATGGCCTTGGACCGCTCGTGCTGCAAGGTGCGCTTCCGTTCGAGACGGCGCAAACGATGCTACTCACAGTCGTGAAGGCCTTTAAGGGCGGCAGACAACTTGAGGCATCGATTAAGCAAATGCAGGCACCGAAGCCACCGGAGGGGGCCGGAGGAGAGAAAGCAAAGGCTGAGCAAGCCGTGGCTCAGGCACAACAGCAATTACAGGTGCAGCAAGCCCAAATGCAACAGCAGAAAGCCCAGATGGATCTCCAGGTCAAGACCTTACAGGCCGAGAAGGAGATCTTGGAAAAGCGTGTCGATCTTGAATTGAGGGAAATCCAACTCAAGTCGGAGCAGGATCAATTTGAACTCGAAAAGCAAGCGCATGAGGAATCTGACGCTTCGCGCGAGATGACGGCAGAATCCGAGCCTTCCACACCGAAGGTCCCGCGTCAACCGAGGCAGCCATCACGCATACTCGAACAGCTCACAGCCATGATGGCGAATCAAGCGAACCAGCACGCGCAGACGTTACAGACATTGACCCAGGCCATTACTGCGCCGAAGACGAAGCGGGCCATTCGCGGCCCTGACGGACGTATCCAGGCCGTGACGGAGGAGGTGACCCGTTGATTGTCGATCTCCATGACGCGCTCACTGACGATCTGGATAAAGGGGTGCGGCGGTATGCCGTCTTTCTGTCGATGGATCAAGGAGAGGATGCGTATCATAATAGCGTCGTTGACACGCTTGAACGCGGCGGATTGCGAGACCCACGTTGCGTCAAGTCAATGCTGGTGGTGGGCATCAAGTGGGCGCTCTATAAAATCTTCCGACACGAACGATCCGAGCGCGAGCAGGTGGCCTCCTGGCTCGCGGGCGATCCTCCGTTTACAGCTGCGGGACTTGCAACGGGTCGTGCGAAGAAAACGCAGTGCCGGCGGGGGCACGCACTAGAAGAGGAAAATCTCTCATTCGTGGGACCTAGGCGCACCTGCTTGACGTGCCGTAGGATGATGGATCGTGAGCGCGCTCAACGCCACCGCTCAGCGCGCGTCTTCACCGAGAGGACTCAGGAGGGACACACATGATTGCACGACTGCTCGTATTCTGGGCGCTCCTCGGCTGTGCGTTGCTGACGCTCTGGAGCGGCATGGCTCACGCGGGCAGTGCCACGCTGACATGGAATAAAGGTCCCGAGGCGGACATTGCCGGAACGAAAGTGTACCTGCGAGAAGAGGGCTCGGGGTACGGAGCTCCGATGTCCACGATTGCCGGGAAGGATCTGGTGACGGCGCTCGTGAATGTGCCGGATAAGCCGGTCGCTCGCACCGTCTATTTCTCCATCACGTTCTACGATACCAGTGGGAATGAGAGTGGCAAATCGAACGAGGTCAGTAAACTGTTTGCGGGCAGCGTCGTGCATCAGCCGATGGTCGCCCCTGTATTGACCACGACGGCACAGACCGACACATCCATCACAATCACGTGGCCCGCTGGGCCTGACGGCCTAGGCGGGGAGGCGAAGATTGACGTGCGCATGGCCCTTGCGCCACTCAGTTGGGGTAGTGCGATCTCGACGACCTGTGCCGTCTCGCCCTGCACGATCACGGGATTGACGCCCGGCACACCGCACGAGTTCCAAGCCATTTTCTATTACGGCGTGATGAATCAGGGTGCGGTGTTCGGCCCGATGGGCGCGCCGCTCGCGGTGAGCACAAAGACCACGCTGTCTCTGCCGCCCACGGGGCCTCTGCCGCCCACGGGGCTCACAGTGACCCAAGACACGATCGATCATGTGACTGTGGTGGCGCAAGCGGTGGACTGCCCGAACGTGACGACTTCCACGATACGGCAATTCACAGTGGAGTGTGTACGCTAATGTTGTTCCTACTGCCTATTATCGGATCAGGTACGCAGGATGACCTCTATCGAGCCGACGTGCCGAAGGGCGTGGACCATCATTCCGCACATATCCCGACAGGCCGTAATGGCGTGCCGTTGTTTCTCGATGCCGTGGTGTCGTTTGATGCGGACCTGATCATCCCGCCAAGCATCGTGACGCGGTTGCGAGGGAAAGAGTTCATGCGCACGCTGCTGCTCAAACGCGATCCGCGCGCTGTGCTCGACAGCATGATTCGCCCTGTACAGATTCGTGACGCACAGATGTATTTAGGCGGAGGCGCGTTGGTCACGGATAATTTTAATCGTGCGGGTAGCGCCGACCTTGGGACGCAATGGGATGCCGGATATCCGGGTAACAATCCCCTGCAAATCGTGGGGAATCGCGTCCGGGCGTCCGTAGTATCATCCGACAACGCGGAAAGCTATAACGGGGTGACATTACCTGCTAATCAGTGGGCGCAGCTAACTCTGGCGTCGGTTAGTACCGCTGCGGCCAAACTTGCTACGGTGCTCACACGCGCGGCTGTCCCTCCCACGTTTTCTTGGTATCAGTTCGTGCTCCTCACTCCTGGGTTCGGAGCAACCAAGTCGGAAATCGCCAAGCGTGTGGCCGTAGCATATACGCTGCTGGCTAGCGAGACGAGTACCGTATGGGGCGCGGGAGATGTGATTCGCGCCGAGTCTGACGGCACTACGCACAATCTCTACCGGAACGGGAGCACGACGGCATTGTTGAGCGCAACGGACTCTGCGCTCTCGTCCGGTCGAGCAGGCATCAACATCTATGTTGATAGCTCACTCGCTAATATCGAAGTAGATGATTGGTCGGCTGGTCCCGCGTTTTCCCCCCCACATGGCCGACATCCGATGAGCCACATGCTAATACGCTAATAAGGAGATACCATGGGAAGAATGTATCAAGTGCCAATTCCGTTTGCGGCCCAAACCGCGCAGATCGATTTCTTTGAGTTGACGGCCGCTGCCGAAAAGCCCTGCTGCATCCATGAAATCTATCTAGCGAACTCCACGGATGTGGGAGACGCGCAGGAAGAAATGCTGACCCTGAAACTCAAGCGGGCGTCCGGCACCGTGACGAGCGGGACGGGGGGCACCGCGCCGACACCAGTACCTCAAGAGCCCGATAATGCAGCGAGCGGTCTCACAGCGGAAGTGAATAACACGACGAAGCTTGTAGTTGGCACTGGTACGATTACCGACGAACGGCTGTATGCCTGGAACGTGCGCACGCCATTCCAGCTTATCTTCACTCCTGAAACCAGGCCCCGCATTAAAGGCGGCGAAAAGAAGGTGCTAGAACTGACCACCACACCAGCCGACAGTATTACTATGGGCGGCTACGTCCTCATTGAGGAGCTGTAGGCACGATGAGCACCGGGGTCTTTCGACATCGGTTTGAGCCTCAACAGTATCGGCGCTCCGCCTGGATTGCTGGCAGGCCGATTAGTGCTGCGCTTACCGGCACCATCACGGCCTCCACAACTGAGGCTGACATCGTTGCTGGCGGAAAGACGATCATCCTCACGCTGTCGGGTGATACGTGGATTGCGGCGGGCGCTGCCTCGTTCGATTTGCAACGGCAGAACATCATCAACGGCCTGACCTCAGCGCAAAGCGAAACGCTTGGATGGAACCTGGTGGTCAAGGCGCTCCAATCGGTGGCCGGAGTGGTGCGCACGAGCGACACCATTGTCACGATCACGCTAGACGCGCAGGCGACCTACAATGTGACGGCGACGGAAACGATTACGGTCACCATTCCAGGCACGGCGTTAGTGCTCGGCAACGCGCTCGTCGCCACGCCGACATTCAGCGTCAGTGCGCTCGTGTCAGGTATTAGCTATGTCCAATTAGAGCGCCGGACGCGTGGTGTCGCGCGCGGCGTCTGTGTAGGAGCATACTAACGTGGTATTTTTACGCAAATTCGGAACACTATTAGTCGCGGGGACCACCTCAATCAGAATCCCAATCATCAAACGAGCTGCTGTGGATTTTGCGGTCGGCGCGGATTGGACGCCCGTGGCGACGGATGTCCGTATTGCAGTGGACGGTGCAGCCAGTGCGAACGTGACGAACCTGCCTACCGCCGTGGCTGCTGGCAACGGTGCATTCTGGGAATTCGTGTTGACGGCGGCGGAGCTGACCGGGAAACAGATGATCGTTACGGTCGTGGACGCTGCGACGAAAGCCGTGGAGGATCAGTCGTTCCTCGTTGAGACCTACGGGAACGCCTCAGCGATGTACGCGACAGACCTTTCCTTGCAGTTGGCAACGCCCACTAACATTACGGCAGGCACGATCACCACGACTACGAATCTTACGAATCTCCCGGCTATTACAGCTAACTGGATCACTGCGGCGGGTATTGCCGCTGCCGCACTCAATGGCAAGGGAGATTGGAATATTGGCAAGACGGGCTACGCGCTGTCTTCCGCTGGTGTGCAGGCCGTGTGGGACGCGCTCACGTCGGCGCTTGTCACGGTAGGTAGTATCGGAAAGAAGCTGGCCGATTGGGTTATTGGCACGACACAGACGGGCGACAGTTTTGCTCGGCTGGGTGCTCCAACTGGGGCCAGCGTGAGCGCAGATATGGCAGCAA
>ERZ1292625.599-Hain-H41-01um-R1-599-length-51958-cov-6_pt1 | contig 41176 bp, 45 predicted proteins | sample MGYA00564400_ERZ1292625 | MGnify/ENA primary metagenome ERZ1292625 (study PRJEB36523, sample SAMEA6512639) | groundwater metagenome | collected 2019-01-08 | study: AquaDiva: Metagenomics assemblies of 32 groundwater samples
AAGTAGCACTCCATTCTACAATATGATGTCTTAATTCTTTTTCAATTGTATATTTAACCATTTATTTCACACCTCCTTTTTGTAGATCATAAACATAATACCCGGCTGAAACTAAACCGCAAATACAAGTTAACCAGGCTAAATAAATTGAAAAATCAAATATGGAGTATACACTACTAAGCAGTATCATAGGTAAAGTCACTCCTTGTAATAAAGTAACTAGTTTTCCTATATTTCTGGCATGAGGCATTTCCTTGTTAGCCACAAAAGCAACTATTGCAAAAGGGAAACTAACAATTTCTCTTGAAAGTAAAAGAAGTATTTCAGTCATATTATTTCTACTTAAATCTCCTCCGGCCTGATAATCAAAGACTAAAGCAAAAAAGAATCCTATAAGTAAGAATCTATCTGCAATCATATCAAATTTTCTTCCAAATTCCGTCTGCATATTAAATCTTCTTGCAATCTGACCATCCATAAAATCAGTCAGTGCCCCAATAACAAATACGACTACAATTGAAACAACATTTGCTTTAGCAAAAACTAAATAAATAAGTATGAATGTTGCAATTACTCTTACAAAAGTCAATGCATTAGGTATATTCCAGATATTCTCTTTTTTCATACTCTACTAAGAACGACAAGGTTTAAAAGCTCTTTCCCGTCAATAATCTTATAGCAGCGTGGAGCAGCCTGGAGTGCTCGCGAGGCCCATAACCTCGAGGTCAGTGGTTCAAATCCACTCGCTGCTATTATATTTTTCAGTGGATTTGAATGGTTCAAATACTGCAATCACTATTCAAAAAGTGTTGCAGGATCCGAGAACTTTGTTCTCGTGAGCCACTCGCTGCTATTATATTTTAAATTAGGCAAGATTTTCAAATACTTTTTATTATAGGATAATTAAATCAAGCTTCAAGTAATGCCCTATATGCTTGTTTAGCACAATACAAGTCTCCAATGTGAAGAAGCTCTGCAGGACTATGTAAACTTCCAACAGGGATTCCTATATTTATTGTAGGTACGCCTCTTCTAACAAAGAATTCATTTGCTGATGGAGTCTCATGACTTTGATCAGCAGGCATAGCAGAACCAACAGGTTGAAAGATAACTTTTTTATTTTGTAAGACGCCCATGACATAATCTACCAAATGTGGAGAGACTTGATCTCCAGAAAAAGTACCATCGCTCGCATTCAATATAACTCCAAATCCAAGACGAGGAGTATTATGTTGATCAATGATGTCTACTTCTTTATGAGTAGATCCAACATCAGTATCTGCATCAATTGCGACAGAATTTTCAAATATTTTTCTCTCAAGCCCAGATGTAATTTCTTCAACTCTATTTACAGTTCCACTCTTAACTAACATAGTGTCCAAAACTTTTTCAAAGAATTTTCCATTTGCTCCTCCAGGACCCTCACTTCCAACTTCTTCACGATCAAAACCTATTACTATACTTGGTCTTTTTGTTCGACTTTCCAAAGCCGCATTAACACTAGCATATACGCAAGAACGATTGTCATGTCCATAACCACTAATAAAGTAAGGACCAATATTATTAACTTTATTTTGAGGAACAAAGAAGACAACTGAGCGCGCAAAATCTGTTTCGTTATTTAATTTTAATGCTTTTAAAAAATCAGGTATTTTTCTATAACCAGTAACTAAATCTAGGCCTTCTTGCCTGTGGGCATCATCAAATTCAGTTTTAGAACTAGATCTCTGGTCAGTATGAGCACACACTTCAGGACTATAAACTAAAATTCTCGGAAGATTTCTCCTTTCTCCATTTTTAATAGTCCATCCTCTCAATTCTAAAGTATGGCCTGCCCATTGATGTGGAGAAATTCCACCATAACCCATAGTATCAATTTCCACACCAGTATGCAATTCTTTTAATGAAGGATCCCATTGCAAAGTAATCGGCTTTACTTTTGCTCTTAGACAAGGAGAATCAGTATGGCTATAAATTATATTTATTCCATCACTGATAGGTTGAGAACCATAATTAACTATTGCAAATGCAGTTTCATCCTGATTAGTCATAAAGAAAGAATTTTTAGGTTTATATTCTTCAAACATACCTCTAACTTTCTCAACTACATCAGGAGCAATACGAGCACTATCCAAAAAATTAGAATAATTATTTGCAAATTTAAGAGCTTTATCTTGACCAGTTCTAGGCAAACCATCATAAGAAGGATGTTCACGAGTCATTTGATCTCTAGACATACCTCTCAAAATATCTGGAACACGTAAAGACCCTTTACGAGCACTTAAAAGACTACTTTTCATTGTTAGAAATAAGAAATTAGCTTGTTTTAAAACATTTCCATACTATACTAACTACATCAGCATAACTTTTTATACATTATATTCATAACACAATCATGTTAATACTTGGAATTGATGATGCTGGCAGAGGTCCTGTTTTAGGAAGCATGTTCTTAGCAGGAGTATTAGTTGAAAAGTCAGTTGAAAAAGAATTGAAGGCAGAAGGAGTTGCAGATTCAAAGACCCTTACCCATTTAAAGAGAATGAGTTTAGCAGGAATAATAAAAGACGCTTCAAAAAACTTTAAAATTGTTGAAGCAACACCTGAACAGATAGATCATGCCGTAAATTCAGGATTAAACTTAAACACTTTAGAAGCAATAAAAACTGCAGAGATAATAAATTTCCTTTTAACAGGAATAAAAGAACCTGTCAAAGTAATTGTGGACTGTCCTTCTGTAAACACAAACGCTTGGAAAGCTACCCTTTTAGGTTATCTCAAAGAAAAAGATATTGAACTACATTGCGAACATAAAGCAGATGCAAATCATATAAGCGTTTCTGCAGCTTCAATCTTAGCTAAATGTGCAAGAGAAGAATCCTTGCTAGATTTAAAAAAACAATTTGGAGATTTTGGTTCAGGTTATCCAAGCGACCCATACACAAAAGAATTTTTAAGGAAATCAGGTAAGAAGCATAAAGATTCAGGAATATTTAGAAAATCCTGGGCAACATGGAAAGCACTTTATCCAGAAAATAATCAAGGTACTTTAGAAGGACTTTAAATTTCTCCAGCAAAACTTCTTGCTAGAGTCAATCCATGCACAATAGCTTCAGTAAATGCATAGCCAGGCAATCTTCCACCATTTCTTGAACCATCTGCTCTACACTCACCAATTGCATAAAGATTTTCACCTCCTTTTACTTGAGCATACTTATCAGTTTCTATACCTCCAGCAGTATAATGTGCGGATGGGGAAATAACAATTTCTCTTCCATCTGACCTGAATAATACCTTGCCTCCTTTCCCGATTTCTGCTTCCACAACTTTCTCTAAATCTTCGAATCTTTCATGATAATTATCTGCTCTGACTAATTTGCTCATTTCTTCAGTAAACAAAAGACTTCCATCTTCCTTGAAAAATTCTCCAGCACTTGATTCTTTCCCAGTGAGTATAGATTTACCATTATTATATCCAAAAGGATGAAAAAATACATTTTCAAGATTCTTCAAATTCGCTCCAACATTCTTAGCAACTTCAAGAGAATTATAATCCTTATATCTAAAGCAGTCACTATCTTTAAATCGTCCCCCAAAACCACCAGTTGCAAAAATAACTTTATCTGCTTTTATCTCTTTTCTTTCAAGTCCTTGTTGAACAACTGCTCTGTAAGATGTTCCTTCTTTGTACAAACCAACTAATTTAGTATTTTCATTTATACTTTCTATATTTTCTTGCAACTTTTTCAAAACAGAATAACCTTGTCTTACATTTTTTCTTATAGGAATAATTCCGAAACTTCTTCTCTCATAATCAATCCCAAGCTCATCATACAATTCTCTAGCTAAATCTGCCCTCTCGTAAACATATCTCACACAATCCTCAGAATCTCCACATTTTTCTACACTTAGTCTAACACATTCTTCTACTTGATTTTTATCAGGAATTCTACAATGAGCATTACTCATAGAACTAGTATTAGCTAAAGAATTTCTTTCAGAGGTCAATATCAAATAATCTAAACCAAGTTTTTGACTTTCATAAGCTAAAACACTTCCAGAAATTCCAGTCCCAACTATAAGCAAATCATAGTTTTCTTTACATCCAGAGGCATTTAAAGTGTGGGGACATCATTAATACATAGATCATAAGAATTTAAACCTTTCCATTTCAAACAATTTAAATACTTCCAGCTATCAAAATTAATATGGATCTAAGTAAAGTAAGAGAAGAAATAGACAAGATAGACAGTGCTATTCTAGAGCTTCTTGTTAAAAGATTCAAACTTGGAAATCACGTTGCTCTTGCTAAGCATAAGCAAGGAAGGCCTCTAAAAGACGTTGAAAGAGAAGAAAGCCTTATAGCAGATAGAACAAAAAAACTTGAATCTTTAGGATATAAAGATCCATTATTTGTAAGAAGTTTTTATAGATTAATAATTGATAAATTACTTCAACTAGAGGAAGACTATCTAAAAAATTACATTAAGGAAAATGAAGCAAAAAAAACCTAAAACAATTTCAATCATTGGAGGACGGGGTAAAATGGGTTCTTTATTTGCCAAAGCTTTTAGAAAACAAGGCTATAAAGTTTTAATTTCAGGAAGAAACACAGCCTTAACAAATATAGAAGCTGCTAAACAAGGAGATGTAGTAATTATATGCGTCCCAATAAGGGCCACAATAAACATGATCAAAGAGATAGGGCCTTTTGTAAGACCTGATGCTTTAATCTCTGATTTTACTTCAGTAAAAGTTTATCCATGTAAGGCAATGGAGCATTATTCAAAAGCAGAAGTAATTGGTAGCCATCCCCTATTTGGACCTTCAGCAGGCTTGAAAAATCAGAATATGATTCTCTGCCCAATTAGAGGAAATAATTATTTAGATTGGTATAAAAAGACTCTCAAGAAGATGGATCTAAAAGTAGATATCTTAACACCAGAAGAACATGATAAACAAATGGCTCTCGTTCAAGCATTAAATCATCTCTCAAATCTTATTTTTGGACAGACCTTGAAAAGATTAAATATAAAAGACATATCAAGTAAACATACTACTCCTGCTTATCTTCTTCGTCTTTTTACATTAGGAAGACTTTTCGCACAAGATAAAGAATTATATTCAGATATAATGGCTCATAATCCTTACACGAAAACAGTTATGTCTGCTTTAACAAAGAGCACATTTGATTTAAATAAAATTATTCAGAAGAGCGATAAAGATTCTTTTGAAGATTTCTTTCAAAATACAAAGATGATTTTTGAACCGATAATAGAAAGCTCTTCAAAAATAACAGGTGAATTTATAAAGCTTTTAAATAAAAAAAAGGTATACTAACATGGCAGAACAGAAAAAAATCGCAGTTTTAGGACAGTACAGTTATTCTCACATAACTGGACAGAAAGTTTTCCCTAATGGAGATTTTTTATTTTGCCACAAAATAGAAAACATTTATGACTCAGTTTCAAAAGGTGAGGCAGAGTTAGGAGTAGCACCAATAGAAAATATGCTTCAGGGCAGCGTAAGAGAATCAATATATGCCTTAAATTCAAGCAAACTTAAAATACTATCTTCATATGATCTCCCAATTCATCACTGCTTAGCTTCTCTTTCAAGTAATTTCAAGAAAGTTATCTCTCACCCTCAGGCGCTAGGACAATGCTCAAAGTTCTTTTCAGCAAATAAAAAAATACAAACAGAAGAAGTAGCCAGTACATCAAAAGCAATGGAAATTGCTTCAAAGAATCCTGAATATGCTGCAATTGGTTCTAAAGAGGCTTCTAAATTTTTTAATCTTAATATCATAAAAGAAAACCTAGAAGATAATCATAACAATGTAACAAGATTTATTTTAATATCAAAAAAAGCTATAACTCAAAAAGAAAACAATCTAAGAACAAGTTTAATGATCATCCCTCATCAGGACAAGCCAGGGTTATTATTCAACATTCTTAAAGCATTTAAAGACAATAATATAAATCTTACAAAAATAGAATCTCTACCATTAGGAAAGAAACTAGGAGAGTATGAATTTTTCATGGAAATTGATGGTTCAGAAAAAGATGTTAATGTATCAAACGCACTTAAAGAAATATCAAAAAGCAATGAAGTGCATTCTTTCGGAAGCTATCCTTTGAGTCTCTTGAGCTAATTATTCTTCCCTACTACCTTCTTCCAAAGTCTGTTCAGATAAAGGCGCTGAATCAATAGTTATCTCTGGTTTTACAGCACCTTCACTCTCCTGTATCTGCTTAACTTCTTTCAATGATTCCTGTAAATTCAAACTAAGAACTTTAGAAACCTGCTCATGCATACTAACTCCATAAAGAGTATTTGCATTCATAATAATTGCATCATTATGTGTAATAACTATATACTGTCCAGATTTCATATATCTATTAAGTAACACGGCAAGTCTTTCAGAATTCCTTTTATCCAAAGCAGCATCTATCTCATCAAAGATATAGAAGTGATATGGCTTATACTCTTGGATAGCGAATAATAAAGACAAAGCAACTAGAGTCTGTTCACCACCAGATAAAGAAGTAACGTCAAAATACTTTCCTTTAGCCAATCTAACAACAATATTAACTCCGCCTGCAAATATGTCTTCTTTATTTTCAAGCTCAAGGAATGCAACTCCCTTTGTATAAAGTTTAGCGAAATTCTCAGAGAATAAATCAGACATTGCTTTAAACGTCTTCATAAAAGTTCTTTTCTTCTTATTATCAATCTCAGCAATAATTTCCATAATCTGCAACTTCTCTCTTTCAAGAGTTTGAGTTTTCTCAAAGACAATATCATACTCTTTCTTTACTTCTTCATAAACATCTAAAGCCCTCATATTTATGCTTCCAATCTGCATCAATGATTCCTGTGCCTTCTTCATTTTCTCTTCAAGCGCATCAATACTTCCCTGTACAAGTTCAACATTAGCATAATCACTTAGTTCCATCTCTAAAGACTCTTTCTCAGCATCTAATTTTGCTCTTCCAATTTTTAGATAATTAACCTGGTCTTCAATAGCTCTAATGTTCTGATTTATTTCACTCAACTCTAAATTGCTTTCTTGAATTTGATGTTGAGTGCTTTCCCTCTCCTCAAATAATGTCTTAAATCTTTTCTGCAATTCCTGTTCCTGTCCTTCCTTCTCACTCAAACCATCCATTTTATTTTTCAAACTGTTAGTTATTTCACTAATTGTCTGACCAAGCTCTTCTATATCTTTACTACTTCTTTTTATTATAGAATGCATATTTTCAAGTTCTCTTTGTTTATACAATATTGTCGTGTCAATATCTTCCTCAGTTCTTGCAGAGATTTCTTCAATCTCCATGATTTTATTTTGATATCTTTCTTCAACACTATAAGCATCATTTGATTTTTCTTCAAAACTCTTTCTCTTAGATTCTAAACTGTTTAGCTCATTTCTTATGATTTTATCTTCTTCTACAGCCCTCTTTAACTGTTCATGTTTATCTTTCATAGCTCTATGCCTTATACTTTCTCTCTCAGCTTCGGATATGTTAACCTCAAATTCTCTTATCTCATCTTTAAGCATTCTACTTTTCCCTTCCCCATTCTTAAGATTTCTGACGCAATCAGAAATAAGTTCCTTAGATTTTGAGATAACACTAACCTGTTCAGAATTTACATGAGAAATATGCTCTTCAGTTATCTTACTCTGACACAAAGGACAAGTATCAATCTTAGATACATCATGAGCTATTTTTTCAGCTCTTGATAAATCAGACTCAGCAATAGATATAGATTTTTCATATCCAACCATATCCTTATTTATTATCTCTAATTCCTTCAGATTTTTATCAAGATTTTTTCTATATTCCTTTAAAGCATTTAAGCATTCTTCTTCACTCTTAAATTTAATAAGCTTTTCATACTCTCCAAGCTGCTTAACTATATTATCGCTATCAGCTCCATTTCTAGCGAGCATTCTCTCTCTATCTTTTATCCTCTCTCTGATATTATTAAGCTCAGACTTTATAGTGTGCATCTTTTTCTTTTCTTCTTCAATAATTGCAAGCTCTTCTTTCTTTTTCTTCAACTCTTCTCCTTTCTTAGCCATCATAGGAGACTCTTTTTTCAATTCACCTATCTCTGCTTCAAGACCAGGAGTGGAGTTTTTCATCTCATTTATTCTTCTTTGAATTTCATTAACTCTATTCTCATAATTCTCTTTTCTTACTTTCAAACCTTCTATCTCTGCTCTTAAATTAGCAATACTTTCATGTAATGTTTCTTGCTCCAAACCAGTAGACTTCTGTATGTGTTTAGTTATCTCCTCTATCTTTCTATTGAGAGCACTTAAAACTTCCTGAGTCTTCTCAACCTTTTTCTTATAAGAATCCTGTTGTTCAAGTTTATCTTCAATAGATCTCTTCAAAGAATCAAGTTCTTTTTCCTTATCTTTTATCTTCTTAGAAAGTATAGATGCTTTACTTCTTTTAACAGTCATTTCAAGTTCTTTAAATCTTAAAGCCTGAGTTCTTTCTTTATCAAGATTTTTCAAATAAGCAGTTCTTTCTCTTAAAATAGCACCAATTTCTTTTAATCTTTCTTCAGTTTTACCAAGTTCATTCAGGCTTTTTTCTTTTCTAGATTCATAAATAGCTATTCCTGCAACTTCTTCTATAATCTTTCTTCTATCTTCAGGATGCATTTTTACAATAGCCTGAATCTGCCCCTGTAAAACCAGATTAAATCCATAAGGATCTATACCTGCCTGAGCAAGCATTTCAATAACTTCAATTCTAGTTTTAGTTTCATCATTTATTTTATACGTACTTTGCCCATTATACTTTACAGTTCTCTTAAGACTTATCTCATTTTTATCTATAGCAAAAGCTTTGTCAGAATTATCAAAAACAATCTCCACAACAGCCTCTCTTGCAGGCTTGATATATTTGCTACCCATAAACAGAAGGTTCCTAGCCTTCGCAGCCCTCATACTTTTAATGCTTAACCTTCCAAGAACAAAACATAAAGCATCAGATACATTACTTTTTCCAGAACCATTAGGACCTAAGATAACGTTTATTCCCTGCCCAAACTCAATCTCAGTCTTCCTTGCAAAACTCTTAAAACCATGCATCACCAATCTTTTAACATACACCATCTCTTAATTTAGTAAACAAAGCGATATTTAAAAGTTCCCTGAACTTTTAGTCCCTATATTTAGCAATTAATTCAGGAACTTCTTCCCATTCTCTAGCCCTTAAAACACCACCAGGTAATTCATCTCGCCTATTCCAAGGCTGATCAAGAACAATAGATCTAATTCCTACATTATGAGCTGCAATAGCATTGACACTAGAATCTTCAATTATACCATAAGCTCTTTCTTTTAAACAAATCTCAACTTTACTAGCATGTGTTCCTCCATTTCCACCATAAGCTTCAGAAAGAATTATCTTCTCAAATCTATTAGGAAAATGTCTTTGGAACCATTGATTTGTCTTAATTCTAAGGTTTTCAGGCCTAGCAGTAAGAGTCATAACCCTATAATACTCTCCTAAAAGTCTAATAGAGTCAACACCTCTAAGAGCACCAGATATAGGAAGTATATTATCAAAATGATCAGTTTGATAAAATTCATCAAGTCTTCTAAGCTCTTCTCCCTGATCGCATCCCCATAATTTCCCAAGAGAAAATTGAGTTATATCCTCTCTTCTATGTTTAGTGCCATAAGACATATTATGCCATTTAATAGCGGCATCTTGAAAATCTGAAGTTACTCCATCACAATCTAACATCCATAATCTATTTTGCATAGAATGCACTTATAAAATTAGTTTTTAATTATTTCTTCTTTCCAGTATACTATTATCTTTTAGGAACAAAAGCAGTTGCTTTCAATTCAACTAAACAGTTCTCAGTTACAAGAGGTATTCTAGAAACTTGGACTAATGCTCTCGCAGGAAGAGGTGATTCAGATTTTCCAAAGAATCGAGAATAAGCAAGTTCAAAGTCCTGCTTTTGCTGTTTTAAATCTGTAAGAAATGCAGTAATATCTATTATATTTTTTCTTGAACCACCAACTTCACGAATAACTCCTTCAATATTACGTAATGCTTGTTCGGTTTGTTCATAAATTCTATCAGTTATAACCTCTTGGTTACCAGTAATTACATTACCAGTCTGACCAGAGACATATATTAAATAACCAGGACCTACATCTACTTTAATACCTTGACTATAATTTCCAGGTTTTGGTGCTTTGTTTGTTACTATAGGTTCTATCATTTTTTGTTTGTTAATTTAATATGATTATATCAAGATAATATGAGATACAATTCGGAGCCACTATAAGTTAAATAAAAAAGAAAATAAAAGAATAAACTTTAGTAGTAGCTTTCTCCGAACTCTTCAGCTTTTTGTGGTTTCTTTGTTAAAAGTACAATAAGAACAACTAGCAATACGACGAAAATTATCGCCAATACAACTGTTAATACAACAGTTGCGTTTGCAGTTGAATTCTTCTTTCCTTCTACATTTGTTACAAAGTTTTGCTTTGTTACAAGTGATCCGTCTGAGTTCACGCTAACTACAAAGGCATATTTTCCTGCTTTATCAGCAGAAGACATTACCTTTACAGTCTTGCTTGTTCCGGCTGGAACAACAACGATAGTTTCTTCAGCATTAACTGATAAATCAGCTGGTGCATCAAAACTTAAATCGTATACTTGAACTTTGTTACCTGTGTTAACGACTGTTACAGAATAAACTGCATCTTCGCCAACTGCAACTGTTTTAGTTGTAGAGGCAGATACAATTCTGCTTGAGTCACTAGCACCAACAACTGCAACTTTTTTAGTTACAGTTGTCTTAGAATCGGCATTAAATGCATCAACTTGAATAGTGTATATTCCAGCTGGTACATTAGAAGGGATGTTTAAGAACAACCTTCTTGTAGATGCGTCTTCTTTTTCAGGCAATGGATCGGTTTGGTCTACTGGTGACATATCACCAAAATAAGCTCTTCTTTCAATACCCAAAGCAGGGATACTTACTGTGACAAAAGTGTCTTCAGCAAGTTCTCTTCCTCTGTTCTTTAGAACAATGTCTAATGCAAGATTGTCTCCTGCACTAACCTTTGAGTCAGCTGCTACATCAAGAATCTGTACTGTGTACGATTCTCTTTGTGCAGAAAGAGATATTTCAGCTCTATCAACTTCACCATCAGCTCTGCTTTCGACAGAAACTTCAAGTCTCATGTCTTCTTGTGGGTCAACGTCGTGTGGTACTTGTACAGCAATTAACTTGCTATAGGTACTTCCAGCGTCAACTACAAATCTATCAGAGGCGATAGTATAGTCACTGCTACCAGAAAGCCAAACTTTCACTCTAACATCATTTGCATCAGCAGTAGCTGTGAAGATTACTCTTACTGGGACAGTTGTTCCAGCAAAAACAGAGATGTTTGAACCTGCGGACAGGCCTTCAACACCACTTACTTCAACGCTAGTTATCTGTGCAAAAGCGCTTACACTGCTTACCATTAAGGCAAACATTGCAACGAATGCAACAAGTGAAACCAATTGTTTTTTGAATTCCATGGTTTTTGTTTAAAATTTAGTTAATTATACACATTATTTAGCCTATATAAACCTTGTTGTCACTACATAATGTCTCTTTATCTGTTGTCATCGTAAAGTTTATATAGGTATACCAAAGTATACCGAAAATGGAAAATAGCACTCAAGAACAAAACACTCAGCAAATAGCATCCAATAAAATAACTACTATCAAACTTTCCAATCAAACAAAGTCTCGTATAGATCATCTTAAGCGCTATCCAAGAGAAAGTTACGAGGAGATACTTATCAGGCTTCTTGAGATACTAAGCGTCACAAGGGCAAACCCAGAAAGAGCACGTATCTCATTAATCAAATTGGAAAGAGAACATAAAAAGAATGTAAGGAATAAGAATCAAAACAAAAAAGATAATAAGGAGATTTTATAAAAATGAGCAAAACATATAATGATCCTGCAAAGCAACTTTCAAGAGAAAAATTTAGAGAATTTATTAAAATTCATACAAAATTCAAAAAACCTAAAGATATCAAAGTAGTTTGTTTTCCAGGTGCAGAAGTAGAAGGCGAGGAGGCATTAGAAGTTAAAGAGATATATGACCCATTAGGAATTCCAAGAGCAAATATTATTGGCTTGGAAAGAGGTAAAGAAGAAGCCGAAAGACTTAGAAGAGCAAACTTGGGAATAAGGGTAGAACAAGTAAATGCACATGATTATTTTTTAAGTACACCTGAGAAATTTGATATAATTAGTTTAGACTATAAAGGACAACAGACAATTACAGAAGTATTAACACTATCAACAATTGCCTCTCGTCAGTTACTTAGAGAACAAGGAGTTCTTTCAACAGTATATTTTGGTAATCGTGAATCAAAAAGAATGAAATACGATTTAGCAAGACGTCTTCTTCAAGCTGAATGGATAAAATCATTTAGCCGTGGAGAATTTGATCATCTTACACCATCAGAAGAACTCAGACAACAAATAGGAAGAATAGAGTCTTTGTTGGCTCAAAATGGAGAAGATCTTACTTCTTTACGTGAAGGAATTACAGTTGAAACAATAAATACGCTAACATCAGGTACTTTAAATTATCCAGTTTCAAGAAGTCTATTTTCAGATCACCCTCGTAAATCGGAAGTGCAACAAGTAGTAAGAAGCGAGAGCATGGACAGAGAAGTTAAGGAACTTTTAAGTCAACTAACTGTTGGAAGGGATCGAAGCGAAGATGACTATCGTCGTGGCCTTGAACAAGCTTTTTTCATAACCATGGAGTCAGAAGTTAAACGAGCACTTATGAAAGTTATGACTGAGAGACGCGCTACTGCATTAATAGGCAGTTTAGTATTTGAGGCTCATAAAGGATATATACCAAGAGATATTGAAAGATATAGCTATACAAGTAATTCTGGTAGTAATATGCTAATGGACTTATTTCAGTTTGGCAGATTCCCTACAAATATACCCCTATTAACCAGAGATGTTTTTAAAATTGGTTATGAAGAGGGTTCACTAAGTACTCAGCTTAATCATAAAAGATATCATGATAAAAGACTAGTAAAAGCAATAGATGATATTGCAGACCTTTATCACAGAGCAGTATCTATATGCATACCTCAAAGAATTAAACTTACTCCAGATCAAAGAACCATTGAAGAAGCAAGAAGAACAGAGAGAACAAGATCTCCTTCAGATGAAGAAAAGTTAGAAATTTATTCTTGGTTAAGAGATAAATCTGCATCAGATGCAGATATTTGCACAGCTTACAATATTAATTCTCGTCAGTTAGCAGCTTACAAGGCCTGGAACACTATGAATGAAAGAGATAATCGGGAGGAAATAGTAAAATAACATGAAACCCGCAACAATCAAATTAAGAGAAGAAGAAAGAAGAAGTCTAGCAGATAAAATGCTTTTAGCTATAAATGATGGAAAGAGCTTTTCAGAAATAACAAAATCAAATGGAATGAATTTAGTAAATGGAGGAACACTCTTAAAAAAAGAATTTGGAAAGAACTATAGACAATTGCGAGAAGAAGCTTTCAAAAAGGCCTTAAGTAGAGTAGAAACAGGAGAATTAGAGCTTTTTCAACTAAGAGATAATTTTGAGTTCTCTCCATCGTCATTTTATGGAAAATTATGTGCGCATGGAAAGAGAGCTTTAATTTATTCCAATAAAGAAGAAGACGCATCACCAGAGAGATTAAAACTATTATATAAAAGTCTAGAAAGAAATGGAAATGGAGAGCTAGATGCCTTGCTCAGAGCAGGTCTACCTTTAGTAGAAATAGGCGTTTTTTTAAGAATGCATGATGTATATGTAGAGAATTATATGTTTGGTAGTGGGCAACATTATATCTGGAAGAGAGAAAATAAACATTTAACTTCCAGGACAGATGAATATGAAAGAAATTTAAAACTACTTCGTTCCAACATAGTTGGAATATTATTAAATTCAGTCCTTCATCTGGAACCCGCAGATAATAAAAAAGGATACACTGTAGAAGAAAAAACAATACGAGCCCTAGCTCTAACAGAATTAAGAGCAGGTAGAAAAATAACCGAAAAAAATAAACCTCTACAAAATATCTTCCACGAGTATTTCCAAGCAGAAGCTAATGGACAAAGACCATCTATTAGGGCATTAAGCTTAGCAGCAGGATATAAAGGAACAACTTCCGGATTAAAACCTATTCGTAATATCGGCTTGCCTCTCCTCTATAAACAACCTGCCTTAACTTCAAGACAAGAAGAATTAATATCAAGAGCAAGAAAAACACCATTTTCAGTCCCAGATATCCATTACTTTCTAGGCATCCCTTTAGATAGAAGGAGAGTTGAAAAAAGAATGAGAGATAGAGAGAATACTTCTAGTCCAGCTTTAGTTTTAGATAATGAAAGAATAAGTTATTCAACAGCAAGTCAAGTCTACCAATATCTAGGAGAAGAAGTTTGTAAAATATCAGAATTAGGAGAATTAATACCTGGAATGTCCAAGGAAATAGCAAATTCAATTCTAGACAACAGGGCTAATATAGAACCAGTAATTATAGCCGGATTAAAAACTCTCTATCCTAGATATAAAATAACTACGCCATATTTCTTCCCAAGAGGTAAATCATGAACACATATTATCCTAAACTTGAGAAAGCAGATGAACTAAAAAGACCTGCAGAAATAGGTCAGATGTATTTAGTACCTTCAATACAAACATCATGTTTAGGTTATGGATTAGTTCCAGTCTTAACTCCAGCACATGATGATGAATCTTTAGTAGGTATTGCAGGAAGACATTTTCATTATGATACGAGATTTTTACATCCTAACATAATGGATAAAATTTTCGGAAGAGAATATACTTCTTTAGATTTAGCCAGAATGACTATTGATAAAAAAGCATCACAAATATCTATTTATGTTATCGGTTCATCTGATGATCCTATATATCATCCATTTATGTGCCAAAGAGATTTTCCAGAATATCCTGATGCAAGTTTCAAGGATAAATTACAACAACAAATACAAGGAGAAAGATTAGGTGCTGATAAGATATGTCGACATCAAGGAATGGATCTATCAGGCGTTAGAGTAAAAAAAGGTTGTTTAACCTGCCCAATGCACGGAACAGAATATGATTCAACAACAGGATTAGCTAGACCATGCTTAATGGGGAAATTAAAATGACGACAAAACCAATTCACATAAGAGATTTCGTAACTGCTTTTCCTCTTGCAAAGATTATGCCTCCAGAAATGAGAGTTCTTTTCAGAGAATGGATAAATGAAGATGAAAGTAGAAGAGATTTAGGAAGAAAGGAGTATTTATCTGCCTTCCAAAATTGGTATACCCAAAGAGAAGTTATCTCGAAAGCTTGGGCAGATTATTCAGAATCTTCAGAAGACAGTTTAAGACATTTAAGTCTAAATCCAAGAATTTCAAGAAAAGTTCAATCAATTCCAGAAAGATCATCAATTCTAGATATAGGGTGCGGTTTAGGAGATGCAGTTATTCCTCATCTAAAATCAGAACAGACATATGTAGGAGTAGACACTTCAAGATATTGTCTTTCAAGACTAAAGGAAAAATATGGCTTATCAAATATATCTTTAGGAGAAACAAAACCAAATGATATAAAATTTACATTATTTGGTGCATTACCTACAACATTACCTTTTCCTCAATCTCATGGTTTTGATGAAGTTTTATGCAATATGGCGTTGCATAACGTAAAGGATTTAGAAACATCTTTAGCTTCAATATTTAGCTTACTAAAACCAAAAGGAAGATATTTCATAAGTACATTTGATGCAGATAGAATCTCGCGATCAAATTTCCCAGAATTAGCCGGGAATCCAAGAATAACATATCATAGGACAAATGACATTTTTAATATTTTACGAGACTATTCCGAAGGAGTTAGAACAGAACAAAACGGAGGCATCTTCAAGATTTTTGAAGGAAAAGCACGATGAAAACTATTTATCAATCAGTAACTAAACTACCAGAAGCTGAAAAAGAAAGGCTCAGGGCCGAGTTATTAGCAGATATTAATGCAGGAGTATCTTTGACAGAGATAGCTTCAAAGATGGGAAAGACTAATGAAAGTACCTCTGCTACTATTAAATCATTATTAGGTAAGAGATTTATAGCGCTTAGAGATGAAGCAATTAAAAGAGAGTTACAATCCGTAAGAACCGGAGAACAATACATCTTCAGAGTAAGAGAAAAATTTAGATTCACTCCCTTTTCTTTTTATCATGTTTTACGTAAATTTGAGGGTGGTGATATATATTTACTAGAGAGACCAGTTAAAGGTCTTGCAGCGTTAGATTTATTTAATAGTTTAGAGAATGACGGAGATCCAACACTAGATAGATTATGTAGACAAGGAGCAAGCACAGTTGAAATGGGTGAAGCCAAAGGGATGAGTCGTCAACAAGTTGAACAATATTTACAAGGTAGTGGGCAACATAAATTATGGTGTGAAAGAAGAAACAAGGCTAAAAAAGGAAAAAGTCAGCCAATTTTAGCAGAAAGAAGAGAAGATTTAATCAACACATTAAAGGCCGATATATTTAGTCTTTCAGCAAATAAACCTGACTTAACTCCAGAACAAAGAGCAGAAATAACTGCTGCACAAGTTCATTTAAAGGTTGAATATGGGGATAAAAAACGTTTGAATAAGTTATATGATCTGTTTTTAAGATTTTATCAATCAAGAGAAAAAGGAGAGGGAAAATCATTACATGCTTTAATAGAAGAAGCAGGCCAGGATATGAGCGGTACAAGTCGTTATTTTGAACTTGCAGGTTTGCATGATATCCGTTCTCTTTCTAGAAGGTCTAAAGAAGAAAAAGGAGCTTTCAAAAGAGCTAGTTCAACAACTTTCTCAGCAGAAGACATTAGACTTTTCTTAAATTCAGAAAAATATGTAGAAACAATAATTAGAAATACTAAGAGAGAGAGAAAAGTAAAATCTGCTTGTATGTTTAGGAAAGAAGGAGAATCTAAAAGCAACTATAAAATTCCTAGTAGAGTTGCAAGTCAGATATATGAAAGTAAAGATTATGGTTATGATGTTTCAGACACTGCCCAGATTACAGGTACGACTCCATACGCTGTAGAAAGAGTTCTTGAAAGAAGAATAACTGTGCAACCAGAAATAATGAGAAACTTACAAATTCTTTATCCAGATAAGAGAATAACTAAACCATATCTTACGACAAAACAGAGGTCAGGAAAATGAATCACCAAAGAAGACTTCCAACAAGACATGAAATAGATTTGTCCGAAAGATTATCAGAGATAAAAAGAAGAAAGAAACAGACTCATCTAGAAGATAAATTACCTGATTTAGCATATAACTGGAGTATAAGCCAGTTATCAATTCCAACATTCATAATTAATTATCTTGAGAATCCATCTAGGTGGTTAAATAGTAATCCTGAAAAACCCGTTAAAGGAAAAGGCATAACTTTAGGCGATATGATGTGCATTAGAATGCATGATTATCTTGAAGTCTTAGGTTATCAACCTGCAGAAATAACTGATTTCTTCATATTAGCTGGAAGAGTTAATAAAAACTATAAAATGCCCCAAAGAAAAGAAAGATACTCACCAAGCTCTCTAGACTGTTATGAAGGAAGATCTGAAAGAAAATGGTTATTAGATAAATTTCAAGGAGAACTAGGAAGATGATATTTGATAATTTACCAGAAGCAAGAGAGCTTAAAGCAGTGCGTGATTTATATGATGGTTTATACTTTAGATATAGATTCTCTGGTGTAAACGATGATTTATTTAATTCGCAATACATAAAAGAAGATTCTCCTTTATCAAGGTTTATAAAAGATTTTACAAGAATAATAAAATCAAGAAAAATAGAAGATTTAGATGAATCCTCTACTTCTACAGCATTAGATGAATTAGTTGATATGGAAAAAGAATTAATAAGTCTAGAATTTGAACAAAGAAGATTCAGGCAAGAGGTTTAATTTTCAAATTATTCACTAGTTACATATTTCAATCCAAAAGATTCAGCCCTATATCTAGCATATTCGTCAATGTTATTTATTCCATTTTTCCTTACATAAAGTTTAACAGCTTCAGGATTAGATAATCTAAATATACCTTCACTGATACCATTTATAGCTTGCTTGCCAATTATTCTATCGCTTTGCAAATCAAAAGCTATTCCATTTAGATTAAAAGGCACATTATTAAAATAACTACCAATTCTCTGAGCGCTCTGTCCATCTCTTATAAAATGAAAGCTATTAAATGTAGTAATAGTCACTACTCCCCTATCAGCTGTGCACAATTGAGGCACACCCCAGTCATTACCTTTAATTTTCCATCTATCTGGAATAACCATATCATGTTTTTGAACATGTCTATCCACTACATAATTAATTTCCTTAGGTCTTTCTAAGGTTGGCTTGTACAAATTTCTTATTAAAGTTTTATAAATAAAGCTACCAACAAGATATCTCGGCCCAGCAGTATTTCTACTATCTCTTACAGTTTTCTGTGCTAACTTAAATGATTCATCTTCAGAAACTAATTGAAGGAACATATCAGTAAGATTTTTTCTTCTAGCTTCAATTTCAAATGCTCTGCGATCCATAAATTAAATCAAAAAGAGCGCTTTAAAAACTCTTCCAAAAATATCTACTTTACAAAACTAGCTTTATCATCTACATCTAACCAATGGAAAAGAGTAGTAGTCTTAGGATTAAGATTCAATTTATTACATTCTTCGGAAAACCAAGCTCCAAATTCATCATCTTTTAGAGAAGGATTATTACTACAAGATTCATCACTCCAATCCATTATCTCCTCTTGACTTTTATGCTTTCCAGATTTGTTCAACCAATCAACAATCTCAGCATCAGTTTTATTCTTCTCAACAAAAGATTTGAATTCATTTCCATTTATTCCTTTGAATTCAAATAACCCTTTATCAACGGGGCAATCATAATGGTACTCTCCTTGCTTTCCTAAAATTGTAGATCTACACTTGTCAATTGTTCTAGCAAGAATAGCATAACCTCCTAATCTTATAGCTGCACTTCTTGGAGGATTTTTTGTTAAATCATTTATCATAAATAAGTCTGATTTTAACACTATATAAACAAGATGAATTACAAATCTATATTTTATTATAAATCTTCATTCCTTCCACAGCATCTTCAACCATTTCAGGGCTTTCATTAACTATTCTTATCTTTCTGTCCTTAGGCAAGTTATCAATTAGTTCCTTCCAAGCTTTCTTTTCAGTTTTAATATGGTGTTTTTCCCCTTTTTCACCATACACAATTCCAGAGAAATGAACATGCCATTCCTTCTGTGGAAAAGATTTTTCAATTAATTTATAATCAACTTTCTTATCTCTTGCAAGGATATGTGCAAAATCAATACATATTGCAGAACCAGTTTCTTTTGCAAGCCTTGAAATTTCATCAATACTTCCAAAAACATTAATTTTACCCATAGTCTCAGGAGCTATTTGAATCTTCCAACCTTTCTTCTTTATCTCTTTCATTATTTCAATAATTCCCTCTTTGATTGTATCATAAGCCTTAATTCTATCATCACCATAGTAACCTGGATGAAATACAACAACTTTAGCTCCAAGCAATTCACCAATTTCACAACACTGTAAAATTCTTTGTTTTGTAGCTTCTCTCTTTTCCTTTTCAGCAGAATTCAAGTTCACCCAATACTGTGCATGAATGCTTAATTCAATTCCAAATTTTTTAGCAATCTCACCAATTCTAACAGCATCTCCAGATTTTATATAAACAGAATATGTAAAAGCAATTTCACACGCTCTTAAGCCAAGCTTATGATATTTCTCTAACACCTGTTCAGCTGTTTTGACAGGGCCTAACCCTGCAGGTCCGAATAATATCTCTCCCTTCATATATAAAAATGATAAATAATGTTAATAAAGTTATTGTGAAGGAGTAAGTTTAAAGATAGAAAAATCCATTTTATAGAAATTATGATAAGTAATCTTATTACTGTGTAATAAATCAACTTTATAACCTTCTAAAGGTGCTTGTATCTCTGGATTATTTGTATCTCCTGCAAGACTAAAGAAAGGCATTATGATATATCCACCAGGATTGATTCTTGTGGAAGCTTCTTTAAGAAATCTTTTCAATAAACTTCCCTCATCACGCCAAGATTTAGTTACAGGATATTTAGGGCTCGGTGAACCTGGCCAAAATGGATGATTAAAAACACCAAAATCAAATTTATCTTTAGATATTTTCTCAAATAAGTCTCCCTGAAAAACATCTACCCTATCAGATAAATCAAAACTCCTAACATTATCTAATGTATTTTGGTAAGCCTCAGGCAATATGTCTGAAGCAGTTATATGTTCAGCTCCTTTGAGACCCATGACAATTGTTTGAATTCCACTCCCACTTCCCATATCAAAAACTCTTTTACCTTTATAGTGATGAGGATTCTGAGCTAGATAATGTGTAAAATGCAATCCAGAAGTCTTTTCAGGTCTTAGAACTCCTTTCCTCACTTTAAAATTAGGTAATGTAAATTCTTCTGAAACAGGAATATCTAAAGTATAGTCTTTATGCATATGTTCTCCAAGTAAACTATCGCAAAAATTGCGTTGTTCTGTTGTTAAATCCATATTAAAAATTATATCTCAATAAAGCAGTAGTGTTAAATCCACTTGGCATATTCCTAGTTGAAATATCTTTATCAAATATAAAGACTGAATGCCATTTCTTCGAATGATCATATCTTAAAATTCCTCTTAAACTCAACTGATGATCTCCATCATTCTTACCATATTGTTTCATAGTTCCAACAGCGCCAGTTCCAAATTTCCATTTATCAGATATCTTACTACTAGCAATTATTCCAGCAGACAATTCATCACTCGGTTTAATTCCAAGTTTATTCTCTCCTGTAAAATTATACTCAAGAGAAGTATCAAGACCAAATCTTTTATCAGAAGTAGAATAAGTAGAAAATAATCCCACTTTCTTATCTAATCTTCCATTTCCAAGCGCAGGTCTTTTATCAACATCCCCAGTTGGTAAATTTAATCCAGCATAACTAAGTAAATACAGATTTCCATTTTCTCCTAAATCAATTCTCCCTCTAGGTCCAATTCCCAGACTAACATCTCCTAGCCCAGAACTCTTTCCAGAATTATTACTAACTTCTCTAAAAGGCACATTAAGAAATGCCCATATTCCTTTCTCATTACCATTCCAATATTTGAAAATAGAATTTCCAGTAGATGCCTGAGTTCTATTTCCATTTAACTCTCTATCAGAATAACTAACTCTCTGATCAAATTGATATGATGTAGGTCCTCTAGACCCTATACCCATATCTGCTGCCTTAGCTTCAACTCCCGCGCCCGCTAAAGCAAATGCTCCAGCAAGACTAGCAAGTTTATTTTTCATGGTTGTCTCCTTCTTGTTTGTGCCTGTTTTTGCAACAGTTCTTGTCGAGCAGTTTGATAAGAATTAGCAAGATAATCTTTAGTTGCATATCCACTCGCAATAACTGCAGTAAGTGGTAAACCTAGAAGACTTCCTGGAGAAGGATGTTTAGTAGAAATACGATGATCGCCTTCACGCAAGGCTTGCCTAACTATACTTTCCAAGAATAAGAAACTGACACCAGATGCATAAGCAACAGAAGCATTTTCACTATGGGGAGAAGTAGCACATCCTTGTACTCCTAGAGCAATACTTCCGAGCAAGTTTATTACTTTAGATAATCTAGCAGAATCTTCAGTCTTTGTCTCATCTCCACCATATATTCTTTTACGTGTTTCATACCAGCAATTACCTATAACATATTGAGGAACCAAACTAGCAAGAGAAAGAGCACATCCACCAATCCCTGCAAGACCCTTCCCAACTAATTTAACAGGCACATACGCAGCTTTCAACGCATCTTTCCCGATATTACCAACAGCGTGTGCAAGCACCTGATACGGTCGTACTTGAGGTTGAGAAAAAGAAGCAGGAGCATTCTGGGCAGGTGAAGTAATCGGCAAGCCCATCGGAATATTATAAAATCCGTTTGGTGGTGATTGAGCAAGCAAGATTAATGAATCATTCTGCACTATTTTTTGCTCAAGCGGAGCAAGCCCTAACTCAGCCCTCGTAGCATCACTTATTAAATGTCTTTTTTTAAGAGTAGAAACTAAAACTGATGATTCTAAATTACATTGATTTGATGAACCATAGGAATTAGGCTGACCAATTAGAGCATGAATTCCATTTAAGTCAATCCTTACTGTTTCTTTCTTCTTTAGGTTTTTCATAAAAATGTCGCTTTTCTTAGCTACTTAAAGATTTATGGTAATGTTATACTACCATAAAATAGATAGATATATAAGAGTGAAAGAATTAAGTAGAATATGGATTTAGAAGTGTTAAGAAAGATAGGATTGTCAGAGGGAGAGATAAAAGTATATGATGCACTTTTACACATCGGAGTTAGCTCTCTTAATAAGATTCATGAAAAGGCAGGAATGGATAGAAGAAATATATATGATATTTTAAACAAATTAATAGAGCGCGGTTTGGTCGCATATATAGAAGAAAATGGTAAGAGAACATTTAGAGTATCTAACCCTGACAAGCTAATTAGTTATATAGAAGAAAAAAAGTCAAGTTTGGACGAGGTTAAAAGCCAAGTATCAAAAATAATGCCTCAAATGCAAGATATTTTTAAATCTAAGGAAGAAGAAATGTTCGCTGAAATATTTAAAGGTCCGGAAGGAATAAAGGCAGTTTGGGACGATATGCTGAATTATGATAATATCTATTGGATAGGTTCTGGTTTTTATGTTCCAGATAGATTCCCTGCTTTTTGGGAAGACTGGAATAAAAGAAGAATAAAAAAGAAAGTAGGCAGTTATCATTTATTCAGATATGAAAAGAGGGCTGATTTTATGAAGAAAAATGGTAAATTTAAAGGAAAGTTTCTTCCAAAAGAATTTTCAGGAGCACCAACAGTAACAGTTACATACGGGAATAAGGTAGCTCAAATGCTCTTTGGAGAAAACATTTCAGTCTTCGTAATTCAAAGTAAAGAACTTGCCGACAATTACAAATCATACCACAAATATCTTTGGGATAAAGTAGCAAAACCTTAAAAATAGAGAATAAATTTTTTCAAAACGAAAAATTTATAAAGGAGTATATACGCTCTGTATATACACATGGTACATACAAATAACTCTTTAACTGAAGAAGGAGATAATCAAAATGGCAGATGATTTTTTCACAGATGAAGACCCATTTCAAGACATAGTAAGCTCTTTCTTCGGACAAGGTCCAGGAAGAAGAACTAGAGTAGTAAGAAGACAAGAAAGAGAAGAAGACGAAGGAGAATTTCTTGAAACTTCAGATTCATTCTACATAATTATAGAAACACCTGGCTTTGATGAAGAAGATGTTTTCATTAAATCAAAAGGGAAAGAACTTGAAATTCAAATTAATAAGAAGAATCTAGAAGGAGTAAAGCACTATCTTGTAAGTAAATTAGAACAAGGAATGCATATTGTAAGAAATCTTCCTGAAGAAGCAGAAGTAAAGAAGTTTTCATATACAGTCAAGAATGGAATATTGGAGGTTAGAATTCCTAAAAAATGAAGAATCAAGAACATACTCTCGAAGTTGCAGAAGCTATTCAAGCAGATATAGATAAAGGATTAGCAAGACTTTCATCTAAAACAATGAAGTCTCTTGGTCTAGTCTCAGGAGATACCATAATTGTAAAAGGAAAATCAGAAATTCCAATAAGAGTTATTAGAGGTTTACAAAAAGACGAAACAAGAAACATCTTACGTTTAGACGGAACAACAAGAGCAACAATAGGAACTTCTATAGGAGAACAAGTTTCATTTCAATCAACAATTTTAGCAAAAGCAGAACAATTAACTCTAGCTCCGACAAAACAAGTAAGTTTTTCAGACGATCCAACAGAATATTTCCATATCAAGCTATTACACAAGCCAATTACATTAAATCAGAAGATAGTAATTGATGTTTTTGGAACAAAGTTAGTTTATGTTGTAACAAAATTAAGTCCAAAAGGACACGCATATATTTCTACAAATACAAAAATAGTAGTTTCAGACCAAGTTCAAGAAGCAGACGCTCGTGCAACAAACGTTTCATATGAAGACATTGGTGGCTTAAGAAACGAAGTTGAACTTGTAAGAGAAATGGTAGAACTTCCAATGAAGCATCCAGAAATTTTCCAGAAATTAGGAGTAGGAGCACCAAAAGGAGTTCTTCTTACGGGCCCTCCAGGAACTGGAAAAACATTATTAGCAAAAGCAGTAGCAAACGAGACAGAAGCTAACTTTTACTCAATTGCAGGTCCTGAAATAATGAGCAAATATTATGGAGAATCAGAAAAACACATAAGAGAAGTATTTGAAAAAGCTGAAAAGAATGCTCCTTCAATTATTTTCATAGATGAAATAGATTCAATTGCTCCAAAAAGAGGAGAAAGTAATGATAATACTGAAAAAAGAATTGTAGCTCAGTTATTAACTATCATGGATGGTTTGAAAAATCGTGGACAGGTAGTTGTAATGGCTGCAACAAATAGACCAGATGATATAGATGAAGCATTAAGAAGACCTGGAAGATTTGATAGGGAATTAAAAATAAATGCTCCAGATGAAGAAGGAAGAAGAGAAATTCTAAAAATACACACGAGAGGTATGCCTTTAGATAAGGATGTAAATTTTGATGAAATAGCGCATAAGACAATAGGATATACTGGAGCAGACCTAGAAGTATTGTGCAAAGAATCAGCATTAAAGTCAATAAAGCCTTATTTCCAACAACTAAAAACTTTACAAGATAAAGTTCCTACAGATATTTTAGACAAGATAAAAGTAAACAGACAGCATTTCATTGACGCTTTAAAAACAGTTGAACCTTCAGCAATGAGAGAAGTTCTAATTCAAAAACCTCATACAACTTGGGCCGATGTCGGAGGTTTAGAAGAAGCAAAAGAAAAACTAAGAGAATTAGTTGAATTACCTTTATTAAAACCTGAACTTTTCGTTCAAGCAGGAATAAAACCAAGTAAAGGAGTTTTAGTATCTGGCCCTCCAGGAACTGGAAAAACATTATTAGCAAAAGCAGTAGCAAATGAGGCTAATGCAAACTTCATTTCAATAAAAGGACCAGAACTAACAAGTAAGTGGGTTGGAGAATCAGAAAAACACATAAGAGAGATATTCAAAAAAGCAAGACAAGTCGCTCCTTGCATAATTTTCTTTGATGAATTTGACAGCATAGCGAAAGTTCGTGGTTCAGGATTCAACGATTCAGGAGAGAAAGTTGTAAATCAACTTTTAACAGAATTAGACGGAGTAGAAGAACTAGAACAAGTAATGATATTAGCTGCAACAAATCGTCCAGATTTAATTGATCCTGCTTTGTTAAGACCCGGCCGATTTGATTCACACGTCATCTTACCAATACCCGACGAACAAGCTAGAAAACAAATATTCTTAGTTCATACAAAAACAATGCCTTTAGCAAAAGACGTATCTATAGACCATTTAGTAAAAGAAACTTCAGGTTACACCGGAGCAGACATAGAAGGAATTTGCAGAGACTCAGGTTTACAAGCAATAAAGAGAGTTTACAAAGAAAAATCAAAAGAAATGATAATAACTAAATCAGACTTCGATAATTCCTTTCAAAATATAAAGAAGAGCAAGAAAAGCGATTTCAATTTAAATGATTTAGATATGTCAAAAATAACTGATTTAAATAAGGAAATAGAAAAAGATAAATCAGAAGATAAGAAAAAGGCAGATAAAGATAAAAAATCTAATTAGCTAAAGCAGTCCACCAAGGCCTTTCTAACTTAACAACTTCACCAGTTTCAGCATCAACATAAGCTTTAACTTTTAAATCACCATTGAATATACCTAAAATCTTTATCTCCTTATTAGCATCTATCTCATAAACTACTCTTTCTTTTTTATTTATATTAACTTCCTTAAGTTCAATAAAACTCTCCAAACCAGACAACCCTTTATTAACCTTTTTCAGTGCAATAGCAGAAGCTTGATCTGGTAAATACTTAACTTCTACAAATCTCCCATCTGAAAGATAAACTCCTATTTTAGAAGCATTTCCATTTTCTTTAACAGTCAAATTAAGCTGAGAACCTGCCTTAACACTATTAGCAATCATAATTTTTCTCTCAATAAAATTACTCTCATTTTTTTTAACTTCCATTCTAACCTTTGCTTCATCCTCAAGATTTCTAATAATCTGCTCTTCAGCTAGGATTCTTTTCTCTTTAGCACTTTTGTCTATTTCAGTGTTAAAATAAGCCTTATATGAGGAATCATCTGAATTTTGCTGAGCAAAAGCTAAACTACTAAACAATACTAAAAGAGCAAAAGACACTAATATGCCATTCATATAATAAAATAGAAATCTCCTTATTTAAGGCTTTTCTTCGGCTTAACTCTGTTTTTCTTTAAATATAACATCATCTTTCTCTTTCTTCTTGATCTTCTTACTATTTTTCTCATACTCTCTATAGAAAAAACTAGTTTTTAAAGCTATCTCAGATAGCTTTATGGATTAAACAGTTACGCCTCGATGGAATCTAAAGAAGACTTTTTGCCCTGCTTGTAAGGTTGCTCTTGTCAATACAGGATATTCCACATTACAAACTATCCCTCTATTCTCCTTTGAATGTTGTATAAAAGATGATGATAACTCTTTTCTTCTATAATGTTCTGCAATAGCATTTCCAGTTACAGCACAACCTTGTTGTTGAACATAATTAACCAAAGTTGCAATTGGTGGTTTAGGCAATTCAGTAGCATTAGAATCTGCTATAAATAATCTAGTTGCAATAGGCAATTCAGATAAATGCAATTCTCCACCATCTTCTCTCCCTATTACTAAATTAGCCCCTAGCAATTCAGGTGTAACTTCCACACCTAATTTATCTGTAAGAACCTGGCAATCATAAGGTGAAACAGCAAATATATGTCTTCCACCAGCAATTTCAGTTCCTCTAGGATATTCACTTTCTCTTCCAGTTGATCTTCTAGATAATTCATAATGTCTATCTCCAACAACACCCACATTATCTATCTGTATCTTGTTAGCTCCTTCAGTTAAAGAATATGTTGTTCTATCTTTTTCTTTAGTCCTATGCGGTAAATGAGCAAGAACTTTTAATATAACTCCACTATTAGGAAAATCAATCTTTTGTCTAGCATCAAGTCTCGCTTTTTCTCCAGCCAAATAACCTTTAAAATCAGGATAGTACATGAGAAATTCTAATTTTCTCTATTCTTAAATATTTACTTTATCCAAAAGTAAAAGCATAAACCTTCATTCCTTTGAAAGCCTTAATCTTTAACTCTCTAGAATGGGGTTCATTTAAATTGACAAGATTATACATATCAGCGCCTTCAATAGAAACAATGCTTTTTCCATCCACAATCTTAACATCTTTTCCAAGACACTCAATCCTAGCAGGTTTTCCATCTAACTCAATCTCTGCTTTTCCAACCCCTCCAATAACCACATTCACTTCCCTAGCATAGAATTTATAACTTATCCATCCTTCAGAATCCTCGCCGTTGAATTCAACATATTCTTTGTTCCTTATCCACATTCCATGCAAGTATATCTTTCCTCCCTGTTTTTTCTCAGGAGCAATATATTCATCACAACCCTCTTTACTGCAAGATAATCCTTCAATTTCTCCACCCCTTAGCGTACCTGCATAACTCTCTTTAGACATATCAGATGTGCTCTGCCTTTTCTCTTCAACAATAATCTCAGAATCAGAAGAGATATCTTTCATCTTAATCAATTCCTCACTTATCTTAGAGTCTATCTCATCATACCCAGATTCACCTACATGTTCAAATATAACTTGCCCATTTCCATCAATCAAGGCAGTTCTGGGCCAGTATTGATTTCCATAATTTTCCCAATTATGTCTTAATGGATCAGAGAGAATAGGCCATTCTATTCCATACTTCTTAACGGCATACTTTACATTTCCAATTTCTTTCTCAAATTCAAACTCAGGAGTATGAATACCAATAATAACCAATCCTTTTCCTTTATATTTATTATATATTTTCTTCAAATAAGGTATCGTCCTAACACAATTAACACAAGAATATGTCCAAAAATCAAGTAGAACAACTTTCCCCCTCATATTCTCAAGCTTTAATGGCTTTCCATTTATCCATTGCTTATCATTCTGATATTCTATTTCAACAGCAGGCCTCTTTTTATTCATCACATTCATTTATCAAAAAATCACATTATATATCTTACCTACAACTAGCAAGTTAAGAAAAATACTAAAATCTATTTACCAAAAGGAAATCTAAGAAGAATAATTCCAGCAGGTTCTTTAGGTTCTACATATCTTGAATTTCGTGATTCATTATTTGCAGAATATGCACTATTTCTTGTTTCAATTCTAAAATAACCTGGACCCAACTCTTTAACAGGAACAATCGTTTTCTCAGCTTCACTTCTCGATCTAAGATCTTCATCCCGTTTAGCAATATCGCTTAGAGGAACTCCAACAACATAAGCTTTAACAGGAGCAGAACATCCAACAGCACCAGCAACACCAAGTGCCAAAGCACTAGTCTTTAACATTCTAGTCAAATTCATAATAAAAACAATTAAATTTTATTTATAAATCTTTGTTATCTAATTAAGTACTAAACTTTCACAAGTTTAGAAAGTTCAAATATAACTTCATCAATATCTTTCTTTTTATTAAATTCACTTAACACAAATCTCAAACTTCCATTTATATCTTTTTCATTTAATCCAATAGCGCTCAAAACTCTATTTTCACCCATCTGCTTACTCAAACATGCACTTCTTGATGAGCAAATTACACCTTTCAAAGACAATTTAAGAACAATTTCATCAGCATCAAACCCATTAAAGCATACATTCACATTATTATATAATCTTTCTTCTTTGCTTCCATTAATTTTACCACCAATCATCTCTAATTCTTCCATAAAATAATCTCTTAAATCCTTTATTTTATTTTTATCTATCTTTGCAATAATTTCAAAAGCTTTAGTAAAACCTGCAATTCCAGCAACATTTTCAGTTCCAGGTCTCATTCCTTTCTCTTGCCCACCACCAAGCATTAAATGTTTAATTTCAATTCCTTCTCTAATAAACAAAAGCCCGACTCCCTTAGGCCCATGTATTTTATGTGCGCATGCAGATAAAATATCAATTCCAAAATCCTTAGCTTTTATTTTAACTTTTCCAAAACTCTGAGCACAGTCAGCATGAAAAATAACTCCTTTTTTCTTACATAGCTTACCCATCTTAGATAGATTCTGCAAAACACCAATTTCATTATTTCCATGTATTATTGAAACAATCAAAGTCTTATCATCAACTTCTTTCTCCAATTCATCAATATTAAGCAATCCATTAGTATTAACACTAATTTCCTTCACAACATAACCTTTATTCTTCAATTCCATAGCAGGCTCATAAATAGAGCTATGCTCTATCTTACTAATTAGAATCTTATTCTTACTTTTATCTTTATTAGCATTAACAATTCCATATAAAGCAAGGTTATTGCTTTCCGTAACTCCAGAGGTAAATATAATTTCCTTATCCTTACATCCCAATTCATTAGCTATCTTTTTCCTACACTCATTAATAACCTTCAAAGCATCCTCTCCCATTTTATTAGGACTTCCCGGATTCCCATAATCAATAAGCAAATACTTATTCATCTCGTTAACAACTTCGGGATAAACCTTAGTTGTAGAGGCATTATCCAGATAGATTATTTTATTCTTCATATCAATTACAAGAAATAACACATTTTAATGCTTTTCATTTACCTTTAAGAAAAGTTTTTTCAGCCATTTCCCTATCTGCTTCTGAGAAATAACAGAGAATAACTCTTTCTAAACTTTTAAATGGAAAAGAACTCATAACTTCTGCCACAATATGTAATGCCTCTTGTTTTGGATAGCCATAAACTCCAGTACTAATTGCTGGGAATGCAATTGACTTAAGATTAAGCTTTTCCGCAAGATTCAATGAATTTCCATAAGCACTCCTTAATAATTCTCCTGGATTTTCATCTTCATCATAGATTGGTCCAACAGTATGAATTATATATTTAGCAGGAAGATTATATCCCTTAGTTACAACTGCTTGTCCAGTTGGGAGGCCTCCAGGATAAGCAACCCTTCTAAGCTCTTTACACTCAGCAAGTAATTCTAGTCCGGCAGCATTGTGGATAGCCCCATCAACACCGCCACCGCCAAGCAGCCCGTTATTTGCAGCATTTACTATAGCATCTACCCTCAATTTAGTAATATCTTCCTTAATAATTTCTAATTGCATAAATTATAGGTATATTTTAGTCTTATAAATTTAATCAAGATGAACTATAATTCATAAATACTTTTGGAAACAAAGGTATTTTAACCTTATTCCTTAATACTTGTCATGAATAAAAAGACAGACTTTTCATTCTTAAAAGGCAGGCACGCTTCACCAGAAGGAGGCAGAAAATGCTATGGATACGTTAATTACCTATTAATGAGGATGTATGCAGAGCCACATAATAAATGGAACCTAGATACCCTACCAGCATGCGGAATTTCGAAAGATCATACTGTAAAATGGTTTTTTCTTATAAAAGATGCAGACATATTCAATTATTATTTTGACAGATTTTTAGCAAAACCTTCACTCCTAAAAGAATTGGAAGATTTTATAGAAGAAACATCAACCTCTTTTTTAAAAGATATTGAGAATAAGAATTTAGAAGAATTAAACAAGAAGCAATTAGCTCAATTAGCATCTTCTTACTATACTCATTTTAAGACGTTAGCCAGAGCCGCAGGAGTACTACGTTGGCTGGATAGATCGATAGTGTCAAGATTAAAGTCTATATCTGAGAAATATAATTTAGGATCTGAGGGAGTCAGTATTTTATCAACTAGTGCAAGAAATACTTTCTCAACTCAGGAAAGACTAGCCCTCCTAAATTTAGCATTGAAATCTAAAAGATTAAAAGAAAAGAAGATAGAAGATGAGATAAAAATAATCCATGATAAATTCGCTTGGTCTGTTATAGGATATTATAATGAGAAACCTAGGACAGTTCAAGATTATAGTAATGAGTTAGAATTATTGGTAAATTCTAAACCTGAAATTATCTTAAGAGAGATAGAAGATAAAAATCAAAGAGAATTGGCGCAAAGAGCATCTATATTAAAAAGTTTAAATAAAGAAGAAAAAATTATTGCAAATATATCTGCAGATGCAACTTATCTCAAGGATTACTACAAGTCTTCTATCAGCCATATGAGTTATGCTATGGAGCCAATTTTTATCGAGATTTCAAAGAGAACAAAGACCAATATTGATTTAGTAAAAGACCTATTTCCTGAAGAATGTGCTTCTCTCATAAATGAAAACAATATGCCTAAAAATATAAATGGCAGAATAAAGAATCATATCTGTCTGGCAAGTTTAGACAAATATTATATTTTAACTGATAAAGAAGCTCAAGAATTTGAAGAAAAGTTCATAAAAATAGAAGGATTAGATAAGAAAGAATTCAAAGGACGCGTTGCATGCAAAGGTTTTGTAACTGGAAAAGCAAAGGTAATTCTAGGCACAGATGATTTCCATAAATTTAACAAAGGAGATATTCTCGTAGCCGCTAATACTAGTCCAGATTTTGTTCCAATAATGAAAAAAGCTTCTGCAATCATAGCAGAAGATGGGGGAATTACTTCACATACATCTGTTGTAAGCAGAGAAATGGGTGTTCCATGTATAGTGGGAATCAATAATGCCACAAAAATCTTTAAAGACAACGAACTAATAGAGGTAGATGCAAATAAAGGAGTTGTGAAAAAACTATGAATACCGATAAGCCCAATTTAATTGATGGAAAGGAATGGTTTCTTACGGTTACTAGAAATATGTCTTTCTGGCATCAAGAATCTGCAAATATAGGTCATTACTTTCATTTAAAGGATTTTGGAATTGATGCAAAATTGGAAATTTTAGAGATTACAACAAATGGAACTGAAACTTCAGTATTCATGCGCAATCCCAATTACCAAGAATACACTCAAGCAGTTCTAAAAGCAATAGATACTAAGAAGAAAATTGCTTCCCTCAAGAAAAAATATGAAACTTTAGGTAAAAATCTATTATCTTCTCTGGATAAATGTAATAAAAAGTTAACTGTAAAGAGCTGGGAGGATTTTATCAAGGATTATCAAATATTCTCGGCAGGCTTAATGGTTACTGCAACAATAGGTAGACAAGGAGCAGACCTTTTAATGCAAAAACTAAAAGATAAAGGATACACTGAGGAAGAAATACCTCAGATTGTAGGTTCTATCACCTATCCTGCTGAACACACACCATTATTCAAGTCTCAAATTGATATGTTAAAAATAGGAATTAAAATACAAGAAAATAAAGCTTTACAGAAAGAAGTAAACTCACTTATTTCTGTCTGGTTAAACAATTATAGAAACATTCCAGTCAATTGGTGTGAAGAGCCCTGGACAGAAAAAGATGCTCAATCCCAATTAGATAACTTTCTTAAGAAAAACTGCAAAAAGGAACTAGAGATATCAAATAAAGAACATGATAATAAGGCTAAGAAAGCAAAAGAACAGTTAAAGAAAATAAATGACAAAGAGATAAGTTTATTGGCAGAAGCAATAGCTGAAGGAACTTATCTCAATGAATTTAGAAAGAATGTATTTTCAAAGGTCTCCTTAGATTACAGGCCAATTTTCCAAAAAATAGCTGAAATGTCTGACTCAAATAATTGGAGAGACTGTTTCTATCTTATTCCTAGTGAAATGACTAGAATCATAAAAGGAGAAAAAATTTCTATAAAGAAATTAGTAGCAAATAGAGATATTGTTGGAATGTATAGTAGCAATAAATCTATGAATAATTTCTTAGACAGAGAAACCTGTTTAAATTTAATGAATTACATAAAGGCACATAAAAAACCAGAATCAAATGATAGCAAGGAAGAAATAATAAGAGGCCATAGTGCAAGCAGAGGAAAAGTAACTGGAACTGTTAAAGTAATTTTAAGCTCGAAAGATTTCCACAAACTGAATAATGGAGATATTCTTGTTACAACAATGACTTCAGTTGATTTCGTACCAATAATGGCTAAAGCAGCAGCCTTTGTTACAAACGAAGGAGGGATAACTTCTCACGCATCAATTGTAGCTCGTGAAATGAATAAACCTTGCATAATAGGCACAAGAATAGCAACTAAAGTCTTAAAAGATGGAGACTTAATTGAAGTAGATGCCGATAATGGAATTATAAAAGTTCTAGAGAGAAAATGAATAAATTACATATAATATCTATAGTTCTAATAATATTAATAGCATTATTAATAATAAATTACAATAACCAAGATAACTATGATCTAAATAATCTAGAAAAAGTCTGTTTAAAAGAAACCTGCTTCCAAGTTGAAATTGCAGATACTCTTGAGCTAAGACAACAAGGGCTAATGTATAGAGAGCAATTAACTTCAAATAAAGGAATGCTATTTATCTTCGATGAAGAAGGAATTTATCCTTTCTGGATGAAAAATACACTTATCCCATTAGATATTATCTGGATAAATGAAAATAAGGAAGTAGTCTACATTCAAGAGAACGCCTTACCTTGTAAAGAAGAAATCTGCACATCTTACAATCCAAATAAAAAAGCTAAATACATACTAGAGATAAACTCGGGATTAGCAAATAAGTTCAATATAACTATGGGAAATAAATTAGATTTTATGATATAAATTAAGATACAAGTAAAATAATATAATTAACGTTATCTCAAATAATATATTAATATTGTATTATAAATAACAATCTCTCATTTTTCCACTAGATAATATTAAACTCAATCATCCTTACCCAACTTATCAATCAAATCTAAGTCAAACTTACCCTCTTTCAATATAAGAAGAGTTTCATAGCTTCTTATTACATCTGGAAATGCATCCTTTAATTGATTTAATATGCTGGAAAGATTTCTATATGTATCAACTTCGACTTCCAATTCTAACTGCCACGGACCTACACAAGAGATAACTGCGCTGATATTCTTCTGAGCCCTACACCAATGTACAATAGAAGGCAATATTCCTCCTTGAGGATTATGTAAATGTAATAAAACTTTATAATATTCATAACCCATTTTACTTGTATCAATTGAAGGCCTAAAATAGACTATCAATCCAGATTTTTGAAATTCACCAATTATCTTTTTTATAGTCTTTACATTCTTCCCAGATTTCTCAGCTAACTCAGCATAATTAATTCTTGCGTTGCTTGAAAGCAATTTAGCAATTTTCAAAGAATCTTTAGATAATATTTGAATCTCTGGTTTTTCTTGGAATGAACTACCAATTAATTTTGAATTATTATTTAAAAGAAAACCCCTAGTATGATATTCAAAACTTACATTTATCAAAATAGCAGAATCAGTTATTATCTCTCCTTGTTCTGTTTGAAGATTATTAAAGAATTTATTGAATTCATGAGGATTCTTAGCTAATACACATATAACTGCATCATAAATCCCAGTGCACTCAGCATACCACCAAACTCTTTCATCTTTTCCAATAAAATCAAAGAATTTTTTTCTGTCATCTTTCTTAACAGACTTTAATGACACCCATAGTTTCCATACCATCAATCCAAATTTGCTAGGGTCAAATAAGGGATAATATCCCCTGACAATTCCTTTCTCTTCAAGCTGTTTAAGTCTATATTCTGCAACAGTTCTTGATACTCTTGCCTGTTTGGCAATTTTAGTTATAGGAAGCCGAGCATCAACTTCAATAGAAGCAAGAATCTTCCTATCCACAACATTTATCTTTATTTTATTACTTTCTTCCATATTATCTATTATATTCTACCTATTATTAATAAATTTAACTAATTAATTACTTAAATAGATTTCTATTGTTCAAATAGAAGATGACTGAAATTATACATCACGCTTTTGAAGTGGGGAGAATGGGAAAGCCAGATGAATTTGATTCTATAATTGCCAGCTACCTTGCAGCACATTTGTTGGAAATAAATAGGAAAGCAAGATTCGATCTAAGAGTTTCTGGGACAGAAAGAAAAGGAAAACCCCATGTTAGGCTCTCTGGAGAAGTATCTGATTTTATCTTACAAAGAAGAAATTTGGAAGGAGAAATGGCTAAGATAGCCTTAGATACTTATAACTTAATACATAACTCTTCTTTAAGCCCGAGACAGTTAGGGGTATCTTTTAACTTTAAACCGCAGTCAACAAATTTAGCTTCTAACAGATCTGCTGGAGATTCTGGCAATCCTATTGCTGTAGCCTATAAAGATAGTCCTAATAATTTACCTTGGGAAAGATTTCTTGCAGTAGATATTAGAGATGTAATAGACGGAATTTATAGAAATAATGGGAAAGTGCCTAGTTATTTAGCTAAATCTTCAGGAGTTAAAGAATTAAAAGATCTAAGGGCAGATGGTAAAATAGGTGTTGAAGTAGGATATGAGGGAGCAAAAATAATAGGCGTAGAAAAGATAACTATCGCTGCAGAACATGAAAATAGTCTTAGATTATCAGAATTAAGAGATAAGTTAAGTGCGATAGTTGATTCAAGATTAGGCATTTTATCAACTCAATACGGTTTAAATGGACATCTAAAAACAGATAGAATAATTGTAAATGGTGCAGGAGCGTGGCATAGGGGAGGATGGGGAGTTGATGAGGGCAGTAGAGAAGCTAAACCTTACAGAGACGGGTTCGGATCTTACGGTGTAGCAGAAGATTCATTCTCAGGTGAAGATCCTTCAAAGCCATCAGGCACCGGGACTTTTTTAGCAAGAAATATAGCACTTTTAGCTGTAAATAAGTATGGTGCAGATTTCGCTAGAGTGGCTTTATCCTATGCAATAGGAGATGATAGAGTAGGTTTAAACATAGTAACGAATGGAACTGGAAGATTACCTCAGAAAGAATTAGAAGAAAGAATTAGGGGTGAGATGGGATTAACAATAGGGGATGCAGTAAATAGATTCAATTTAAGAAGACCTAGTTTATACAGAGCAATAGCAAAAAATGCAGATTTTTTCCATAATCATAGATTACCTTGGAATAGAATAAATACTAACTGACTAAAATGGGACTTACACTTGATAAAAACTTAAATATAAAATTTGTAGGAGATGAACGAGCATATAGGAGTTTACAAAAAGATGATATATTTTGGGGACATTTCGCAAAGCCCGCAGATACAATTCCCGGGACTGTGCTTTTTGGAAGTTATGTAATAGTTGAAGAAGTTAATAGAACTGGAGATTATTCTTTTCTCTTTAAAATAGAAGGATGTACAAATGTTTATAGAATTCGTGCTCCTTCACATTTTGTTCCTGATTTCTTTGACAGAACTTTAATAGGTAGTTTTGGAATGGATCCAAGATTTAATACAAGGGATAAAAGACTTTCAGTATCACCTGTAAATCAAAGAGATGAGATATATGCTGAAGTTTTAAGAGGAGTAGAAAGTGTCACAAGATCAAATAGCTTCGGTATGAAAAATTAATTCTTTAAAATTATTTTCTCTTTTTTAACTATCTGCACATTATCAAAACATTCTTTTGAACAGCAACCAGCATAACTTTCTTTACATTCGGGACAAAGAGAGCAAAACTCATTACACGGATGATTCTCGCAGTTATTATAATAATAACAAGGCCTAGTACATATATTACAATTCATAACTGTCTTATTTTCAGTATTCAGATCACTCACCATCCTCTTATCAAATACGAAACAAGTCCCTTCCCATACACTATCTGGAAATTTCTTCCCGAATGTTAATATGCCTCCATGTAATTGACTAACATCTTTGAAACCTCTCTCTTTTAGATAGGCACTAGCTTTCTCACACCTTATTCCTCCTGTGCAGTACATTATTATCTTCTTTCCTTTATGCTCATCTAGTTCATCAACAACTTTAGCAAATTCAGTAAATTTCTCAATATTAGGAGTTATAGCTCCCTTAAACTTTCCAACATTAGATTCATAATTATTTCTTGCATCTAAAATAATTATTTCTTTACCTATTTTATCTCCTTCTTTCTTATATATATCAAGAAATTCCTCAGCAGTTAGATGCTTTCCAGTATTTTTCAAATTAACATTCTGCTGGAACTTAATAATCTCATTTTTTATCTTTACTTGAGTTTTTTTGAAAGGATGATCAGTACCAATATCTTCCTTGAATTCCATATCTGAAAATCTGAAATCTTTTCTTAATTCTTCTTTAAACTTCTCAGTCTGCTCATTATCTCCACTAACGCTTCCATTTATTCCTTCATTAGCAAGTAATATTCTTCCCTTTAAGCCAATTTTATTAAGAATATCGAGAAGCTCCTGCTTATACTTCTCAGTATCTTCAATAGTTACATACTTGTAAAATAACAGTATATGCATTTCATCCATAATTTTATACATAAAATTAACCTTATAAATCTGACTTTTTAGGCATCTTTAAAAGTCTTAGAGTCATTTAATAGTTGAAAAAGAGAATGGTAAATAAAAAGAAATTAGCAGGCATAATTATATTTTTTCTAGTTTTATCTTTGAGCTATTATTTAATTTTCTTTGATAAATATGCTTGGCATCAAAAGGCTAAGATAAATAGCTTAAAATATGAGAATATTAATGTTTCATCAATAAATCAAAATCTAACTGATAATTCTTCATATATAATGTTTGAAGACCACATTATTGATAATCAAGGAAATATTATTAATTATTGGAAAAGTAGATCCTTTATTAAACTTCTCTCAAATGGAGATATCATCGCTCAGAATAGTTTTAATTCATCAGATAAACTTGGTAGATATACTTGGGATAATGAAAAAGTCTGGGAAGTTGATACAAACATCCATCACGACATTGCATTAACTAATTATAATACGATATTAACATCAACAAAAGAATTTCACCAATACAATAATCGAAGCGTAGAATTTGATACTATTATCGAATATGACTTAGATGGTAATTATATTTCAAATTATTCTACTTGGGAAAATTTAGAAGAATTAAAGAGACATTACAAAACATTGCCTTTTGATAGGCCCTCATCTTTCCAGATAAATAAATCTAATTCAACATATTCTAAGAAATATCCTGGAGATTATGATTATTTCCATTTAAACTCTATTTCAGTAATCGGTGAAAATACAAATTCAAATGATTCAAGATTCAAAGAAGGTAACTGGCTTATAAGTCTTAGAACACCAGACCTAGTTATAATCTTAGATAAGGATACTAAGAAAGTTGTCTGGTCATACGGTCCAGGAATATTAGAAGGACAGCACAACCCAATCATACTATCTTCAGGGAACATGATAATCTATGACAACGGCGGTAAAAAGGAAAGAAATTATACCAGAGTTATTGAGATTAATCCAATTAATAAAGAAATAGTTTGGGAATACAAAGATAAGGATCCAGAATCATTTTATGCAAAAATTGTTGGTACTGCACAACGTCTTTCTAATGGAAACACATTAATTACCTATGGAACAGAAGCAAACGCATTCGAAGTCACACCCTCAGGAGAAAAAGTTTGGGAATTCTGGACTCCAAATAGATACCTAAACAGGTCAACAATACCTAATCCTTATTCCTTTATTTACCGAGCTGAAATTATTGATAAGGAATATGTTGATAGTATCATAGAAGATATAAAGAAAAACTACTAAAATATCATCAATTAGATTTAAAAAGCATATTTTACTTATACATTTAGATAATATAAATTTAAAAGACGACAAGACAATTTTAAGATGATAAAAATACCACATAAAAAAACAAAAATAGTTGCTACAATCGGCCCAGCTTCAGAATCAGAAGAGATAATGACGAAATTAGTTTTAGCAGGAATGAATGTAGCAAGACAGAATTTTTCTCACGGAGATTACGAAGAACATAATAAAAGAATAAACATTGCTAGAAAGATATCTGAAAAGTTAAAGGTCCCTTTGGCAATCTTACAAGATTTATCAGGGCCTAAGATAAGAATAGGTGACTTTAAAGAAGGCCAAGTAACTTTAGTTCCGGGTAAAACTTTAACCTTATCAGTAGAGCCTTGTGAAGGCACAGAATCAAAAGTCTTTATTAATTATCCAACATTAAACAAGGAACTAAAGAAAGGAAGTATAGTTTTCTTAAATGATGGCAAAGTAAAGCTTGAAGTTGAGAGAATTGAAGGTAAAAATATAGTTTGTAAAATATTAGTTGGTGGGGCAATAAAAAGCAAGAGAGGAGTTAATCTACCAGGTGCTTATCTCAAGATTAGCTGTTTAACAGATAAAGATAGAGAGGATTTAAAATTTGGTATTAAACATGAAGTAGATTTTATGGCTCTTTCATTTGTTAGAAAAGCAAGCGATATAATTGAATTAAAGCAAATTTTAGAAAAGGCAAAAGCAGATATAAAAGTAATAGCTAAAATAGAAACTCCTGAAGCTATTGAGAACATTGATGAGATTATAAAAGAAGCAGATGGTGTAATGGTTGCTAGAGGAGATTTAGCAGTAGAAGTTCCTGCAGAAGAAGTACCCATTCTTCAAAAGATGATCATAAGAAAATGCAACGCCTTAGGAAAGCCAGTTATTACTGCAACTCAAATGATGGCTTCAATGGTTAATTCAGCAGTTCCAACAAGAGCAGAAGTGAATGATGTAGCAAATGCTATTCTTGATGGAACAGACGCAGTCATGTTATCTGAAGAAACAACTCTTGGAGATCATCCAGAGACTGTTGTAAAGATGATGAGTAAGATTGCTATGCACACCGAAAAATATTATCCTTATGAAGAAACATTAAGAAGAAACCACTTATCTAATAAAGAGATAACTGATTCAATATGTAATGCTGCTGCAAATCTAGCCCATGAAATTGATGCAAAAGCAATAGTTGCTTTAACAGTATCCGGGCATACTGCCAAGATGATATCGAGATATAGGCCAAAACAACCAATTATAGTAGTTACTCCTAATAAAAAAGTATATAATCGTTCAGCATTGAAATTCAATTGTTATCCAGTTCTGACAGAAATGCTTCAAGGAGTTACAGACTCAGTAGAAAAGGCAAAGAAAATATCTTTAGAAACAGGATTTACCAAGAAAGGAGATAAATTAATTATTTTAGCAGGAATACCCTTTACTCATTCAGGTAACACAAATCTAGTTTTAGTGCAGACAGTTTAGCATATAAAAATATAAATATGCCTAATTTCTTAAAGACAAATGTCCCATATTCATGAAAAAATAGATTTTACAGTAGAAGTATTCATTGTTTATGATAATAAAGTATTATTAAGGATGCATGATAAATATCATTTCTGGTTAAGTGTCGGTGGACATATAGAGCTTGATGAAGATCCAAATCAAGCAGCAATACGCGAGGTTAAAGAAGAAGTAGGTTTAGATGTGGAGTTGATAGGTAAGAAAGAAAATTTCCAAATAACTGATAATTTTTCAGAGTTAATTACTCCCGAATTTGTAAATAGACACAGAATAAACAATAATCACGAGCACATAACTTTAGTATACTTTGCGAAATCAAAATCAGATAATATCATAGAAGAAAATGAAGAGAGTAAAGGATACAAATGGTTTAGTTTAGAAGAATTAGATGACTCCTCATTTAATCTAAGAGAACATGTTAAATTTTATGCTAAATCTGCACTAAATAAAATAAAAAATTAAAATTTTATTTTTTCTTAAACTTCTTATTATACATTTCCTGTGCTGCCTTTACATCTTTCATAGCAGCCTCTTTAGGTAAAAATTCAAGTATCTTACACTTCTTACCTTCTAATTCTTTATAAGTTTCAAAGAAATGCTTAAGCTCTTCCAGATAGTGTTTAGGTACATCATTAATATTTTGATACTCTTTATATCTAGGATCCGATTCATAAACTGCAATTATTTTATCATCTTTCTCCCCAT
>ERZ1292625.848-Hain-H41-01um-R1-848-length-41160-cov-13_pt1 | contig 41160 bp, 39 predicted proteins | sample MGYA00564400_ERZ1292625 | MGnify/ENA primary metagenome ERZ1292625 (study PRJEB36523, sample SAMEA6512639) | groundwater metagenome | collected 2019-01-08 | study: AquaDiva: Metagenomics assemblies of 32 groundwater samples
AAGGTCTCGTGGCCGAGTGGCTAGGCTGAGCTCTGCAAAAGCTCCTACAGCGGTTCGAATCCGCTCGAGACCTCACATAATGCATAAAAGCCCCTGATTTGGGGCTTTTTTGTTCTCAATTGTCGTCATACTTTAGGTAATCTCACCCTTTAGAGGCACCCTGCATTCCTGAGTTGTAACTCAGGACATTTCGGACTCACTTATAATTGCCTGCCCTGAAATGTTACGGTACCTTTCTGTCTATGCGAGGTATATTTATGCCCTTCGATTCATTCACCCAACACCTTAAAAAAAATGATTTATGAAACCGCTCACCTACATCCTCTCCCTTTGCTTAGTTGAGCTGCTTTCATCGGTGACTTACCTAACGGTCAAACCTGAAAAAAGTCCTCCCCAGAAAGTGGATCAGGTATTTAATTTAAATGCCTGAAATTCATAACTGATGTAGTCAATATTATAAGATTCTTAGTTGAATTAAGGCTTTTTTGTTCTATGTGGCAGAAGTCTGGGTAATAAATAAATGATAAGGCCAATTGCAGTGAGTATGACTCCAAAGGGGAAAAGTACATTGTGAAATTTTTCTTCATCACTTGAGAGGAGATCCCAAATGAGAACAGCCGCACCTACTACACCAAGAGGAATACCAATAATTCTTAAAGCTCTTTCTGTAAGTTTCATTTTAATAGTTTTTGCGAAGTTCAGCATTCTCCATTCCAGGAATCAATGATTTTCGTCATTCCCCGCAAATGAAAAAAGTCAACACTGATGATAATTACTGACTTTATACACACTTTGTGTTTTCCTTTGCCTATCGGCACTTTTGCAGTTAATTTCTTATTACTGTACATGCGGACGCAAAGAATATGCGAAGTACTGTCAACGATTATATAAGCAATAGCATACGCATTGACAATTTGAAATGCTCCTAGTAAAAACTAAAAAAGAATGTTTTATATTTATCGTTCGATACCTATAAACTTTTAACTGACAAACTATACTACACTATGGCAAATTTAATTTCAAAAGGAACCATCGGCATTCTCACCGGTGGAGGTGATGTACCCGGCTTGAATCCAGCCATTCGGGCGGTGACCGTCAGGGCTTTACGGGAAGGATATAGAGTGGTGGGAGTGAGAAGAGGCTGGGCCGGCCTTATTGATGTGGTGCGTGATGCAAAGGCCAACAATGACGAGAACTTTATTGAACTTTCGAAAGTGGTTGTTGACAGAGCCTCCCGGACAGGCGGTACATTCTTACATTCTTCGCGTACTCGCCCCAGTCATGTGGCTAAAAATCGTGTGCCAAATCATCTGAAAGAAGAGTATAATGCGGAGTCAAATGATCTTACAAAGGAAGTCATCAAGAATCTGGAATGGATTGGCATTGATAACCTCATAGCGATTGGTGGAGACGATACGCTTAGCTATGCTGTTCACTTATTTAAACAGGGCGTCAACGTCAATGCTATTCCAAAGACTATGGACAACGATGTGCCCGGCACAGATTATTGCATTGGCTTTAGTACGTGTGTTACGCGTACCATCTCCATGACCAATGCATTGCGCACGTCCGCAGGCTCACATGAACGCATCATGGTACTGGAGGTTTTTGGCCGCTATGCGGGATTTACAGCAATGGTACCTACAATGGCGGGCGCAGCCAACCGGTGTGTGATCCCTGAGTATCCCTTCAACATCGATCGGCTGACACAGGTGCTGGTGGACGATAGAAACCAAAACCCTAGCCGTTACTCAATCCTCATGGTTTCGGAAGGGGCCATCTTTGAAGGAGGAGAAATGATGTTTGAAGGCGCGGAGAAAGATGCCTACGGTCATGCCAAACTGGGCGGCATTGGCGATATGATTTCCGCCAAGCTTAAAGAACTTACTCCGAAGTACAACAATGGAAGAAGCATTGATACGATTAACCAAAAGTTGGGTTACCTGGTGCGTTGTGGTGATCCGGATGCGATCGATTCCATTGTGCCGATGGCATTTGGCACCATGGCCCTTGACCTGATCCTGAAAGGCATTCACGGCAGGTTGGTGGTACTAAAAAATGGACGATATGATCATGTTCCACTTGATGTGGTGACCAGTAAGAAGAAGCTGGTAAATGTGACCAAGCATTATGATACGGAACGTCTCCATCCGATCTATCAGGATTTCGAGATGCTGCCGTTGTTTCTCATGGCCAGCGATTGAGTGGGTGAGATAAGAGAACAGTATTTTGTTTGAAGGGAATTGTTGTCTACTTTGAATACAACTTCTTCTTTTTCTCCCACACTTTCATTTTACGGATCATGGCTTTTTCATGCGGAGTGAATAGGTTCTCATTCATGGACTTGCTATGTTCTTTGTGATACTCTTCTACGCTGCCGTAAAAACGTAGACGATATTTAAAAATAGTTTTAGCCCCGATAGCCTTTTTGAAGTCGCGGAGTGTAGCACTATCGTTTACCCAATAGAGAGCCAAATCGCTTTCATCGGACGCGCCCGGTAAAAACCCAAAACCAGATCTTCCCAGTTGATGAAGTACTTCCTGTTCAAAATCCGGTTTACCTGAAATATATAACGTTACCCAACCCATACTTTAATTTCTGTTTACATGGACTACACACTTTTATATCTGAATCTCGCTGAAACCCCGGAATTTGCTTCGGGTAAATGAGAGTTTTGGAGAATTTACATGGAAAGATTTAATCAATCCAATAGCTTAAAAAATTGGTAGCCTGCTCAATTAACGGTTTATGGGCCACTTAGGTTCAGCGTCCCTAATCCTTAGTTATGGACTGGTGTAGGTATGCTAGATTTATTGTACTATCTTTGCGGCAATATTTTAATAAAACAACAAAATGAAAGAAGGAACAGTAAAATTCTTTAATGATGCCAAAGGTTTTGGTTTCATCAAAGAAACAGCAACAGGTCAAGAGTATTTTGTGCACATCTCAGGTCTATTAGTAGACTCATTGAGCGAGAATGATGCCGTAACATTTGAACTGAAAGAAGGAAAGAAAGGATTGAATGCGGTTAACGTTCGTTTAGCCAATTAATAGATACCATTTTTTCGATTGAAGCCTCGTTTTTTAACGGGGCTTTTTTTATTTCTGTTTTCTGGACCAGCCCTCAGCTTACGTCCTTCTTTTGAAACTCACGGATCATCTCAGAAAAACTCTGACTTTTCGCCAATGCATTTACAGCCTTTGCAATCCGCTTCGCTTTAGTGAGTTCTGTCTTCGCACTTTCAATCCATTTACTAAAATAGTTTTGAACTGATTTTGGTATTTTGTTAAAGAATACGAGGGCTTTAGGTTCATCCTTCAGGCACGTCATAAAATCTTCCGATAGTTTTAAGGGCTTGTCATCTGGCTCAAGTTGAACTTTTAATTGAGCCCCGTGTCGTTTACCGATAGCTTTGCGCATGGCACCATTGAGCGGCATAATGAAATTTCCTCCACCCATGGGAAGCAAGGCAACAGCGGCAATTGAATAATTATCCAGTTTTCCTTTTACCCGAAATGATTTTTTATGGTTGGGCTTAAGTTGCTGTGCAATATCAGCAGGTACTTCCATGTACGTCCAGCCGGTTTTCTCGCCTTGCTTTTCAAACTTAAGTATGATGGTGGTGTACTGAACCATGAACCATTTTCTTTCAGTTAAAGGAGAGAATGGGGAGGAAAAAAAAGAATTTTGACGAAGTGCTAAAAGAAAATTTGTTCCCGCACCATCTTATCAGGGCGGGAACAACCAAAGGAATTACGTTCTGTTTGCTTTTTTAGCTTGCTTCTCAGCCCGCTTTTCTTTTAAGGTTTTCGTAGCGGGCTTTTTAGTTTCCTTTTTTTTGTCTTGTCCTTTTGACATAATTGAAAAAGTTAGGTTTATTCAAAAGTAACAAAAAAATTGCTGTCTTGTAGAAATTTAAGATTCGACTTCAGCCGGCTACACATAATCAATCGTTGAACCACCCTGTTAATTTATAAAGTTCACCTTATTGTTCCACCAGTAGGCGTCCAGAAAGTACTTTTTAAGTATATATCAATTTGTAATGATCCTCTCCCAAGATCATCGCTCAAGTAAACTGACCAATCGTCCCTGCCAGTTTCCGTAAAATTAAATGTAACGGTCCCGGCTGCATCCTTTCCAACCCAAGCGGTTCCAGAGGTTTTATTAAATGAGCCGCCCTTAATCAAGATCGTCCATACAGTTTAACAACGGTATCACGGAATGCACTTCCTTGATCAGAGCAGAGATAGAATATCGTATCTGCTATGTCTCCAGCCTTCACCCAATCCGAAAAATTAGCAGTGGGCATAGCAGCCCGGTTAACTTGTGTATCAATAATGGAGGGAACAATCACATGAGAGACCACATTGTTTGAGGCACCTTCTGCATTGAGAAGTTCCGCCAGTTTAAAAACTAATGATTTAGATAATGCGTAGGCCAAAGTGGATTTACCATCTGCAGGATTCAATGCCGGTCGCGCCCCCACAAAAACAATTCGTCCACCGGATTGCTTCATCATCTGGAGAAAGATAGGTCGTGCTGCAAAGTAAGCGGTATCAAAATTTAGTGAAAACATTTTCTGAAGACCTGCACCATTGGTGTCTTGTATGGTGCCCATTGCAAAACCACCTACAAGCAAAAGTGCTGCGTCAATTTTGTAGTTCGAAGCAATTGTCGTCACCACATTTTCAATAGAGGTTTCATTTGTTAAATCAGCTTCGAAAGTCTCAACGCCAGTTATATCAAATCCCAATGATTTACCTGGGCTCACGATGGCCAATACTTTGTAGCCTTCAGCCAGAAATTTTTCAACGGCCGCTTTTCCAAGATTACCGGATGCACCGGTGATGAATACTGTTTTCATCGAGAAGTCGTTACTGGTTATTCATTGTTCGTTGATTGTGAAGTAATTGTGTGCCCCAATATCGTAATGATCATTATCCGAATAACGGACAACGAATAACCATCAACGATTTCTTTAGGCATAGAGCGCTTCTTTCTGTTCTGCAACTTTTTCACTCTCAACATACTCGTCATATGTCATGAGTTTATCGATGAAACCGTTTGGCGTGATCTCCACAATTCGGTTCGCAACGGTTTGAGTGAACGTATGATCGTGTGAAGTAAATAATACCGTACCGGGAAAATCTTTCAACGCATTGTTGAAGGCCTGTATGGATTCCAGATCAAGGTGATTGGTGGGCTCATCAAGAATCAGAAGATTAGCTCCTGCCAGCATCATCCGGGAAATCATACAGCGTACTTTTTCACCACCGGATAGAACACTGCATTTCTTAAAAACTTCCTCGCCAGAGAAAAGCATTTTGCCAAGAAACCCCCTGATATAAACCTCATCTTTATTGGCTTCCTCTGCAAACTGCCGCAACCAATCCACCAGGTTATCATCAGACTGAAAATATTTTTCGTTATTACCCGGCAAATAGGCAGTGGTAATAGTTTGTCCGTATTTGAATTCGCCTTTGGTGGGCGTCAATTCATTCACCAAAATTTGAAAGAGAGAGGAGATCGCCAGGCTGTCTTTGGAAAGGAAAGCAATCTTGTCGCCCTTATTGACAAATAGTTCAAGGTCTTTAAAAAGCGTAGCGCCATTTTTCGCATAGGAAAGATGTTCGATATGCAAGATCTGATCACCGGCAGTGCGTTTCTGTTGATAGATGATAGCAGGATATTTTCGCGTGGAAGCCTGGATTTCATCGATGTTAATTTTTTCCAAAAGTTTTCTCCGACTGGTGGCTTGTCGCGATTTGGAAGCATTGGCACTGAAACGCATAATAAATTCCTGAAGCTCTTTTTTCTTCTCTTCTGCTTTTTTATTGGCCGAAGATCGCTGTTGTAATGCAAGCTGGCTCGATTGGTACCAGAATGTGTAATTACCGGTGAACAAGCGGATGGCATTGTAATCAATGTCGGCCACGTGCGTGCAAACTGTATCTAAAAAGTGACGATCGTGCGATACAACGATTACAGTGTTTTTGAATTCAAGAAGAAAATCTTCCAGCCAACTTACAGTATGAATGTCCAGGTCATTGGTAGGTTCATCCAAAATTAATATGTCGGGGTTTCCATAAATGGCTTGCGCCAATAGAACACGCACTTTTTGATTACCACTAAGTTCCTTCACCAATTTGAAATGATCTTCTTCTAAGATGCCAAGACCACTGAGTAAAGCAGCGGCATCCGACTCCGCATTCCATCCATTCATTTCTGCGAAATCGGCTTCAAGGTGTGAAGCTTGTATGCCATCTTCTTCTGAAAAATCGGGCTTGGCGTAAATCGCTTCTTTCTCCAGCATAATGCTCCAGAGCTTTTCATGGCCCATCATAACCGCATTTAACACGGGCACTTCATCAAATTCGTAGTGATTCTGACGTAAAACCGCCATTCGCTTACCAGGGTCGATAACGACATTCCCGGAATTAGGCTCAATATCTCCAGCCAGAATTTTCAAAAAAGTCGATTTTCCTGCTCCATTGGCACCAATCACTCCATAGCAATTGCCTGCGGTAAACCGGATGTTAACCTGATCAAAAAGAATCCTCTTCCCAAAACGGAGGGATATATTGTTGGCTGAAATCATATCTATTTAAAAGTGAGGCGCAAAGGTAAGTTAATTTGACCAAAAGACTTGGATCACCCGCAATCAAATAGCTGTCCGTAAAAGGCTAACAGGTTGTAATAGTTTTTTTATATTGACGACATGAATAATGTCATCATCAGTGCCTTAGTTATTATTTTTTGTTCAAGCTGCTCTGAAAAGAAGAAAACTGCCATGGAGAAAACCAGAGATACTACTGCCCTTGCACCCACCTTGGAGGTGTACACCTTACGTAATAAGAATGGCGCGATGATGACGGTTACCAATTTTGGCGCGCGCATTATGACACTCTGGGTTCCTGACAAGACTGGAAGCCTTGGAGATGTAGTGTTGGGTTATGATTCGGTTAGCCAGTACCCGGAAGGGAATTCCTATTTTGGGGCAATGATTGGCAGATATGGCAATCGCATTGCCAATGGAAAATTTAATCTTGATGGGGCAGAGTTTTCACTGACAACCAATAATGGACCAAATACATTGCATGGTGGCCCTAAAGGTTTTCATAATCAATATTGGCTGGCGAAGCCTTTCAAAAATAAGGGAGCCGATGCGTTGGAGTTCCGCTACAAAAGCCCGGATGGAGAAGAAGGTTATCCGGGAACATTGGTTGTTAGAGTTGTATATACATTAACTGATGAGAATGAATTGAAGATTGACTACGAAGCAACCACTGATAAAGCGACTGTCTTGAATTTAACGCATCATTCATTTTTTAACCTGGCAGGTGAGGCTAGTGGCGACATACTAAATCATGAATTGCAAATCAATGCCGATTACTTTACTCCCGTAGTGGCTGGATTAATTCCAACAGGGGAGTTGAGAAAAGTGGAAGGCACACCTTTCGACTTTCGCACAGCTTATACCATCGGAGCCAGAATTAATACGAATGAGGAGCAATTGAATTTCGGAAAAGGGTACGATCATAATTGGGTGCTGAATAAAAAGGACACCACCATTTTTATGGCTGCAAAAGTCAGTGAGCCAACAACGGGTCGTGTTATGGAGGTCTGGACCACTGAGCCGGCACTTCAATTTTATGCAGGCAATTTTTTTGATGGCACCAATACAGGCAAGGGAGGGAAGCCCTATCAGTTTCGTACTGGTTTTTGTTTAGAGGCCCAACATTTTCCGGATTCACCTAATCATGCGAATTTTCCCAGCACCGTTTTGAGGCCGGGGGAAAAGTATAGTCAAAAAACGATTTACAAATTTGCAGTAGTGAAATAGGTGATGAGAATTAATAGCGGCTTCGGTTGGCTATAAATGTGTTTGGTACGATGCTTCATTTTGGCAGCGATGCACAGAAATATTTTAGTTTAAAATACAAAACAGGCTTAATCACAGAAGGATTTTTTGCTTGCATGCGGAATGTGAATTATTTGGGGGAGTTTTTGATATACTCCGGCTTCGCACTTTTGTCGATGAGTTGGTTGGGATTCGTTGGTATTACAATTTTTCTTGCCGGAGCATTTGTTCCCAACATGATAAGAAAGGATAAGTCGCTTTCCCGATATCCAGGGTTTGTGGAGTATAAAAGGAAATTAGGTTTTTCTTCCCAAAACTTTTCTAAAACCCGCTGTTAAGGAAGCTTGTTTAATTTCGGTATTAGCTTCTTGAAGGATAGCAGGTGTCAGATACCCTCCTCCCTGTTTTGTTTGGAAGACGCATTGATTACAAACAAGGCACTAATGATCACAATGTTTTTGATAATGTATTGACCCACTAAAGTCAGCGCCAGCGGAGCGGATGTGAAGGAAATACCCGGAAGTAGAACCAATGGAGCAAAGGTACAGATCATATGTACCAGCACAATGCGAATGACCATCTTCAGATATGCTCCGCTCATGAGTAGTATGCCAATGGAGGTCTCCCAAATGGCGAGCAGCAACAAGGAAAGATCAGGACCGATCAATCCAAAGGTGAGAAGATGTATGGTCTCTTTTGCTAACTCCTCTGCCGGGCTCACTCCTGGGAAAAATTTTAAGATTCCAAACCAAAAATAAATAATGCCGATACTAATTCGGAGGATTGTAAGCCACCGTTTAAAACTATCGTTCACCGTTGTATTCACTTTTTTTTTACCCGAAGATGAAAGGCAGTAAAACAATAATCTATGATTTTAGTCATGATTGTTTCGGTTTATGCAGTCTCCGGTTTCATCATTGGCTGTCTATTCGAGTCATTGGTATTTCACAGGAAGAGTTACCCTTGATTTCATCCCATCTTATTCAATAGGAAAAAGAGTATTTTTCATTGACTTACTATTTCATGACTGATCTTGCAAAATCAACCTGTGGTATCTTTAGTTAGGTCTGTTTTAGGCCAATGCAGTGGGTTTGTGTGGACCTTTGTACGGTGTTTTCCCCACTCAAAGCATTTTCTCTCCTTCTATAATCTATTTTTAATAAAAAAAGCTAGCTTTGGAAGGATAGATGAAATAAGTCGCTCATCACTAGTGGCCATTTCATTTGTTGCAAACCAAAACCAAATAATTATGAGAAAAATTTTTCAGACTGTAGCACTATTGCTACTCATTAGCCAATGGGCTACGGCTCAGGAGCGCATTGTAAGTGGTACGGTTAAAGACAAAGCTACAACCGATCCATTTCCAGGTGTAAACGTGAGTGTTAAAGGCACCTCTATTGGGACATTATCCGATGCCTCGGGGCAATTCAGACTAACTGCGCCAGCTTCCGCCACCATCATTGTATTTTCGTTTGTTGGATTTTCTACTCAAGAAATTCCTATTCCTTCTTCGGGCACCTTGTCAATTGACATGGAAGAACTGACGAGCCAACTGGAAGAAGTGGTGGTTACTGTGGGTCGTGGTTCTCAGCGAACCCTAACAGATACACCACTACCTGTGGACAATTTTACCGCAACTGAGTTGAAGACCTCGGGACAGATTTCATTTGATAAGGCGCTCCAATACAGAGTTCCGTCATTTAACACAGTAAACACCCCTGTTAATGATGCTACTTCTTTGTTTGACCCTTACGAAATCCGTAACATGGGACCAAGCCGGACACTTATTTTGATCAATGGAAAGCGCAAGAACCTGACCTCTTTGGTGTATACACAAACAAGCCCAGGACGAGGCGAAACGGGGGCTGACCTTTCTGCCATTCCAATTGATGCCATTAAACGTGTTGAAGTTCTACGAGATGGTGCATCAGCTCAATATGGATCAGATGCCATTGCGGGGGTCATGAATATCATCCTGAAAGATAATTATGATGCTACTTCCGTTTCTATCAACACAGGATCAACTTTCAAATACGGAGGCATGAGTTATGGAGTAAATTATAACAGTGGAGCTAATTTTGCTAACAAAGGCTTCATCAACTACCATATTTCATTCAATCAAGCGGAAGCGATCACCAGAAAAGATCCAATTGACGCACTCAGTGATGCCAGAGACCTTACCAATAATTCTCCATTTAGTATTTCTCAGGTTCAAAAATATTTGGCGCGTTTCCCGGATGGAAATAACCAGAACGGCACTCCAGAGAATACTTCTATGAAGTCTTTAATCAACGGAGCGATCCCGGTAGGGGCAAATTCTGAAGTTTACTTTAATGCCGCCTATGTATTTAGAAAGTCTCAAAGTGTTGCTAACTACCGTCAACCTTACTGGAGGGCAGATCATGTATTGTTGCATACACCGGATCCAAGTCAACCGGATTATACAGTAGATGCGGATAGTTATGGAGATCCAGGTACTCCTGATGATCCATTGACACCAGCGGATGAGTTTGTGCCTCCTTCTGCAATTTATACTGAAATAGCTGCTGACCAGGCAGCCGGTAATTATAGAGGGTACATTGGCTACCAGCCCTCTATGGAGGGTGATCTGAATGACTATAATGGTACAATCGGTTTCCGTTCACAAGATATAAATGGGTGGAAACAAGATCTGAGTTTGACGGTGGGAGGCAATAAAATACTCTTTACCGTTGCCAATACTGTCAACCGTTCTTTGCGCAAGAATAGCCCTATATACTTCAAGCCAGGAGGATTTAACTTTAACCATGTCGTTGGTAATATTGACTTCTCTAAATCTGTGGCGGACAATTTCTTTGTTGCATTCGGATCTGAGTTTCGTAGTGAAAACTGGCAATTGATAGCTGGTGACACTGCTTCCTACTCTGGTCAGGGAGCTAACTCCTTCTTTGGTTATCTTGATATCAATGCCATCAAAGCGACCCGCTTTAACCTGGGCGCCTACCTTGATTTAACATGGGATATCACGGAAGACTTTTTGGTTGGTGGTACGTATCGCGTAGAAAAGTACTCTGATTTTGGAAATGCAAATGTGTTTAAAGTGACCTCGCGTTACAAAATAGGAGATACCTTTACCATAAGAGGTTCTGTATCCTCAGGCTTCCGTGCACCAACACTTCATCAACAATACTTATCGTTAAGTCAAGCCTCCTTCTCTGGCGGAGACATTGTTATTACCGGCTTAGCTAATAACTTTAGTCCTCAAGCTCGTGCTGCCGGGGTTCCTAAATTAAAGGCAGAGACATCAAATAACATAACTTTTGGTTTTGGGTTTACCCCAAGCAGGAACTTCTCGTTAACGGGTGATTTTTATTCAATTAACATCAAGGACAGAATTGTTTACAGTAACGAGGTGAACAGCATCTCCTATTTCATTAATGCAGCCGAAACTCAAACCCAGGGTTTTGATCTTGTTGCTGGATATCGAAATATTAATGTTGGTTCTGCAATGCTTGGATTAAGTTTAGCAGGTAACTATACTATCAAGAATGAATTGGTAGGTGGTTGGGAGGAAGTTAATGCTAATTTCGGAGGTCAGCCAATTTTCAACCAAACTCAGGAGTCGTTGATGACCAGCAGCCGTCCGAAGTATAAGTATATACTGGGTGCAGACTTAGCAGCCGGAAAATTTGCTATCAATTTGTACAATACCCTTTTTGGGCCAACCAAATTTAATAACGGGGATTTGAGCAGAGACTTAAGAATAGAGTTTGATCCTAAGGTTGTTACAGATTTAAACCTTGCCTATAGTTTCAATTCGCATACCGTCTTTTCTATAACGATTCAAAACCTCTTAAATGTATTCCCTGAATACAAATTTAAGGCTGAGAATTCTGCAGGAGAGACATTGTTGAATGATCCTCAGGCGGTAAAAGACCAGATCAGCTATATCACATTTAATGGCAGATATCCTGTCATCACCTATGATGGATCACATTTTACCCAGTTCGGAACTTCGTACCTGGCACAGTTGACCTATAAGTTTTAAGTAAGTATCAATCTTGCGAGTTGTTATAGGGGCTGACTTTTAAGTCAGCCCCTATTTATTTCAAAGAGAATAGGTTTGGATATTCTCCCTGGGGAAATAATTCAACTGTCCTAAAAAATGCAAGCTCAAAATAGGTAGGTATGGTTTATTCTAAAGGTCAGGTCCAATTTTTAAATCCCGGACAATCATGCTGGCGAGCAAAACTGCATACAATAGAATCACAATCACTTTGTGCAGCCATTCTGCTGTATAATTTTTGTAAACGATGATCCCTAGCACGAGGAGGAGAATCAATTGATTGAACTGATCTTTAAATTCAAAATGGCTTATGAAAAGATTTTCCAATAGGGCTAATACAGACAGAACCATCACGCCTGCAAAGAATTTTTTGTAATTATTAAAATAGAAATCCTTAAAGTCAGTCCCTGACTCATTGGATCCAAATGGAAAAAGTATGCGGGCCAGGATGAAAAGATTAATGGGATATAAAATAACGAACAAAAATCTTGAGAGTTCCCAGGTTTCAATTTCACGCAAATCATAAATAACCCACCATTCTTCCACGTGAAGAAAGAACACAAAAACTATCCACAACATATGTGGCCAATACAATTTTATCTGTTCCCATTGATGAATTATGTCAGCTACACCTGTAATGATCTGTGTGATCCCTAACCCTAAGATGATGGAAATGAGGACAGTAACATATTCGAAGGGTGTCATATTCGCAAGCTACTTTGTTGTCAATTTATATTCATTCTAAATTGTGGAGTTTAAGAAGGATCACGAAAGCAACGTATATTTTATTAAATTTTCATGAGTTCTTACCTCTCAAAATATCCCCCACCTCCTTATAAATAAATTTGAAATAATGCATTCTCAGTGTAGATTTGTGGATTCCGCATAAAATCGGGAACCTAACCTTACCACGATGAAGTTACAAATCTCTGGTTTAGCAAAACTATTCTCATCATTTCTATTCATCACCATCAGCTTTTTAACATCCGCACAGGAAATCTCAACAGACCCTGCTGCAATTAGTGCTGGCGAGGCGATCTTTAATGGTAACTGTAAGGCCTGTCACCGGGTGAAACAAAAATTGATAGGCCCCGCATTAGCAGGGGTTGAAAAACGGGCACCCTCCATCGATTGGATTAAGGCGTGGATTCGAAATTCTGCCAAACTGATTGCCAGTGGGGATGAATATGCCAACAAAATATATAATGAGAATGCTAAGAGCCCAATGTTAGCCTATAATGGTTATACGGATGAGCAGATCATGAGCATTCTGGCGTATGTCAAATCTGAAGCAGAGAAGCCGGATGTGGTAGCCACCACAACGCCAACTGGTGGAACAGGTCAGTCTGGAGAAGGAGGAGTTCCTGCTACGTATCTGAATGCCATCCTGATCGGAATGGTGATCATTCTTTTTCTCCTCTTAATCATCTTAGGATTAATCATCAATGCACTGAAGAAATACTTAGACCAAAAGCCGCTCAGTGCAGAAGAGAAGGAAGTGGTTAATTCGCCTTATTCGTTCGGTTCTATTGCACAAAGCACCGGCTTTATTTTTCTGGTGGTCTTTCTGGTATCTGGAATTTCTTTAAAGACTGTGATTGACGGACTTTATTCCATAGGTGTTCAACGAGGCTATCAGCCAAAGCAACCGATTGCCTTTTCTCATAAAATACACGCTGGCACCTACGAGATTAACTGCAAGTACTGTCACACCGGAGTGATGAAGAACAAAAGCGCTAACATCCCATCTCCTAATATATGTATGAACTGCCACTCTCAAATTAAAGTAGGCACCAATACAGGAGAGACCGAGATTGCCAAGATCTATGCGGCCATTGAAAATAATAAACCAATTGAATGGGTGAGGATTCATAACCTGCCGGACTTGGCCTATTTCAATCATGCACAACATGTGAACGTGGGCGGCATTGAGTGCCAAACCTGTCATGGTCCAATACAAGAGATGGATGTAGTGAAGCAATACTCATTACTGACCATGGGCTGGTGTATCGACTGCCACCGTAAAACAGATATCAATTCAAAGGGAAATGCTTATTATGATAAACTCCTTGAGCTTCACAACAGCAAGAAGCCCATGAAGGTGGAAGATAACGGTGGCTTGGAGTGTGCTAAATGTCATTATTAATATAAACGATTACTATTCTTCGATTCTGAAAATATGAGTGAGACTAAAAAGACATATTGGAAAGGCCTTTCGCAGCTCAAGAACGATTCGGACTATGTAAAACATGCCGACAAGGAGTTTGTGGATATGAGTGTTGAGAATGATCCCAGGCACAGCCGAAGGGACTTCTTGAAAATGATGGGTTTCACCGTTACCGCTGCTTCTTTGGCAGCTTGCGAAGCACCTATCAGAAAAGCAATCCCTTATGTTAATAAGCCTGTCGATGTAGATCCAAGTATCGCCAACTATTATGCTTCCTCTTATATTAATGGAGGAGATTATTGCAGCATTGTAGTGAAAACCCGCGAAGGTCGTCCTATTAAAGTAGATGGAAATACTCTCTCAAGTATTACAAAGGGAGGAACAAGTGCTCAGGTGGAGGCTTCTGTCTTGAGTTTATATGATAACTATCGTCTGCGTGGACCAAAGATCAGAGAAAAATCTGCCGACTGGGAAACGATGGACAAAGAAATCATTGCCAAACTTGGTGAAGCTTCCGGCAAGGGCGGACAGATTCGTATTGTTAGTAATACCGTGCTTAGTCCAAGTACGAAAGCCGCTATTGAAATATTTAAAACTAAATATCCAACCGCCCAACACGTTCAATACGATCAGACCTCTTATTATGGCCTGATGAAAGCGAATGAAGAATCTTTTGGAGGGCCATTTATACCTTCCTACGATTTTTCTAAGGCAAATTTGATTGTAAGCATTGGGGCGGATTTTTTGGGCACGTGGCTTTCGCCAATTGAATTCACAAAGCAGTATGCCGTTAATCGCGAAGTGACTGAAGAAAAATCAGGCATGTCTCGGCATTACCAGTTCGAATCGAATCTTTCTTTGACAGGCGCCAACGCTGATTACAGAAGCATGATCAAACCCTCTCAGGAAGGTCTGGTTGTGGCACAACTTTATAACATCGTTACCGGCAAAACGGAAACGGTTATAGATAAAGTAGCAAATCTCGAAAAGGCAGCCAAAGAACTTCTAGAGAACAAAGGCAAATCATTAGTGGTCTCTGGCTCCAACGACAAATCCGTTCAGTTGATGGTCAATGCCATCAATGATGCTTTAGGAAATTATGGAAGTACAATTCTTCCAAATAATAAGGTGAACTTCCGTCAGGGAAATGATGAGGCTATGGACGCTTTCATAGCGGATGTAGAAGGAAGCAAAATAGATGCGGTTATCTTTTATAACTGCAACCCGGTTTATGATCACCCGAAAGGAGAGCAGCTAGGAAAGTCATTGACGAACGTTCCATTATCTGCTTCAACCTCTATTACTCCTGATGAGACCGCTTCATCTGTGGGGTACATGGCCCCCGATCATCATTATCTCGAATCATGGGGTGATGCGGAGCCTAAACCCAATTTTTTCAGCTTATCTCAACCTGCCATCACTCCAATTTTTAAATCACGCCATGGCCAGGAAAGTTTAATGGTATGGGCTGGTGAAATTAATGTTGATTATTTCTCATTCGTAAAAAATAATTGGAACAGCTGGTTCTACGCAAAGCAAAACAGTGGCCTGGATTCCGAAACATTCTGGGATAAATGCCTCTATGATGGCGTTCTTGAATTTGGCGTGGATGCATATGTTCCATTGTCATTTGCTGGTGACGTCAATGCTGCTTCTGCTGCCATCAATTCAAATTATAAAGCTACGAATACCGGGTTCGAATTAGTAATTTATGAAAGTTATGGGGTAGGCAATGGCTCTCAGGCGAACAATCCACTGCTACAGGAGCTTCCGGATCCTATAACCAAAGCAGTTTGGGATCACTATGTGACCGTTTCGCAAAAGGATGCAAAAGATCTTAACATCAGTAATGATTCAGAAGGTAACACTCAATATTTGACCATCACGGCCAATGGCAAAACCATTGAACTTCCGGCAATTATTCAACCAGGTCAAGCTCCTGGCACTATTGGATTGGCAATTGGTTACGGCAGAACGAAAGTAGGTGCGGTAGCTGAAAGTATTGGAGGAGCAAATGCATATCCATTGGTCACAATGGTGAATGGATCACTTAACTACAATATTTCATCAGGAGTTAAGGTAGACAATTCAGGTAGAGCATTCCAGGTAGCTCAAACGCAAACCCACCAGACCTACATGGGCCGTGAAAGCGTCATCCAGGAGTCATTACTATCAGAGTACACAGAAGACCCCGATAAATGGAAGGAAAAAAGTCCTAAAATAACCCAGTGGGATGAGAAGGTTGAAGCAAGTTCCCTTAGTATGTGGAAGGGCTATGACTATAAGGACCATCATTGGGGAATGTCGATTGATTTAAATACGTGTACAGGTTGTGGAGCTTGCGTGGTTGCGTGTAACGTAGAAAATAATGTTGCCATTGTAGGCAAGGATGAAGTGGTACGCAGAAGAGAAATGCATTGGTTGCGTATTGACCGTTATTACAGCAGTGAAGGAAAGCCAGGCGACTACAAAGCATTGGAAGAAGCGTCTGAAAACCCCGAAGTTGTTTTCCAACCCATGTTGTGCCAACACTGTAATAATGCCTCTTGTGAAACGGTTTGCCCGGTAGCAGCTACCACACATAGTTCGGAAGGGCTCAATCAAATGGTATATAACCGCTGTATTGGTACCCGTTATTGCGCAAACAATTGTCCTTATAAAGTGAGACGGTTCAATTGGTTTAAATACCATGATAATCAACAATTCTATCAGTCAAATCCGGCTATGAATACTGACTTAGGAAGAATGGTCTTGAATCCGGATGTAACTGTTCGTTCACGTGGGGTAATGGAGAAATGTTCCTTTTGTGTACAACGTATTCAGGCGGGTAAACTAACCGCTAAAAAGGAGAGGAGACAATTGAAGGATGGTGAAATTACTACGGCCTGCAGCGCAGCCTGTTCAGCAGGTGCGATCGTATTTGGTGATATGAACGATGACCAGAGCCGCCTTAGCAAACTCCTGAAAATAGAGCGTGATCCTAAACGCCACTATGGAGTTGACAAAAGCGCGGCCAATCCTCGGGCCTATCGTGTGTTAGAAGAGATTGGCGTGAAACCTAACATCTACTACCTCACAAAAATAAGAAACAAGGACAAGTCAAAAGAGAACGCCTAACACCAATAAAAAAGTTAAACTCTAAAGTATAGTATGCAAGTTACTTCATCGATACGCGAGACCTTAGTTACAGGGGGCAAAACCATGCATGATGTGTCGGAAGACATTAGCAAGCAGGTAGAAGGAAAGCCAGGCCGCCTCTGGTTGGGTGCATTTAGTTTTTCATTCATACTTCTTGCCCTGGGATTTTACTCTCTATGTGTCCTGCTTTGGAATGGAGTAGGTGTCTGGGGTCTGAATAAAACGGTAGGTTGGGCATGGGACATTACAAACTTCGTATGGTGGGTTGGCATCGGTCACGCAGGAACATTAATCTCAGCAATCCTTTTATTATTCCGTCAAAAATGGAGAATGTCGATCAACCGAGCGGCCGAAGCCATGACTATTTTTGCAGTTATTTGTGCAGCCAGTTTCCCGTTTGCTCACATGGGTCGCCTATGGCTTGGTTTCTATTGGGCTTTTCCATTACCAAATACATGGGGTTCTTTATGGGTTAACTTTAATTCACCTCTGCTTTGGGATGTATTTGCCATCTCGACTTACTTCTTAGTATCTCTGGTCTTCTGGTACATGGGTCTCATCCCGGATTTTGCGGTAATTCGCGACCGTGCTGTTCGATCAGGCAGTAAACTACGAGCACTTATTTATAATGCCCTGAGTTTTGGATGGGCTGGAGGTGCCAGGACATGGAGTCGCTACGAATCGGTAGCATTGATTCTGGCTGGCCTTTCTACCCCGCTGGTACTTTCTGTGCACACCATTGTATCCATGGACTTCGCTACGTCTGTCATCCCCGGATGGCACACTACAATCTTTCCACCTTATTTTGTTGCCGGTGCTATTTTCTCTGGATTTGCTATGGTGCTAACGCTGCTTATTGTAACACGGAAAGTATTTCATTTGGAAGACTACATTACCGTATACCACATCGAGTTAATGAACATCATCATTATTATTACAGGATCGATCGTGGGTATTGCTTACATAACAGAGTTTTTCATTGCCTGGTACGGACAAGTGCCTGCCGAATACTATGCTTTCTATAACCGTGCTACGGGACCTTATTGGTGGGCCTATTGGTCCATGATGACGTGTAACGTAATTTCGCCCCAACTCTTCTGGTTTAAAAAATTACGCACCAATATTGTTTCTACATTCGTCCTCTCCATTATCGTGAACATTGGAATGTGGTTTGAACGATTTGTCATTATTGTTACATCACTTCATCGGGACTATCTGCCATCAAGTTGGTCAATGTTTCATCCTACCATTTATGATGTAGGGGAATACCTCCTGACTTTCGGTTTCTTTTTCTGTGCCTTTTTGTTGTTCGCGAAGTTCTTCCCGGTAGTTAATATGGCAGAAATGAAAAGCATTATTAAATCGACATCTGAAAAGAAACATTGATCATGGAGAAAAACAAAAACTTTATAGTAGGAATTTTTGACGATGAGGATATCCTTCTCGATGCGGTTGAGCAAATCCGGGAAAAAGGAGTGAAGATTGATGAAGTATACTCACCCTTTCCTGTTCACGGATTGGATGATGCGCTCGGGTATAAACGTTCGCGTTTGCCCATTGCCGCTTTCCTTTTTGGTATGATGGGAACTATCCTTGCAACGTTTACTCAAATCTGGATGATGGGGTTTGACTGGCCGATGATTATTGGTGGAAAGAATCATGCTTCTTTGCCTCCCTTCATTCCGGTAATTTTTGAATTTACCGTGTTGCTTTCGGCTTTTGGCATGGTGGGTACTTTCTTTATTGTGTGTGACATGAAACCATACAAGTGGCCACGCCAATTTGATTTGAGAAGCACGGATGATAAACATGTAATGGCAATTGACCTATCTTCCAATAAGTTGAACAAAGATGAGATCAGCAGGATATTAAAGGATAGCGGGGCCACGGAAATTAATGAGAAGAACTTTTAACGCTTATGCGAATGAAATTGATTAAGACATTTTTCTTCGGATCTACTACAGCTGTATTGCTGACGGGGTGCATAGCAGGTGGTGATAATCCCGGCAAAGAATTTGCGCCCAACATGTATCATTCAGTAGCGTATGAACCACTTTCCCAAATAACGGACGAAACGGCCGGAAGCATTGTAAACTCCCTGGACAACAGGAGCGGAGAATATTTCAATTCGAATAAATACAATCCACATCGAATGACCATGCGTGAACCGGCACCACACACTGTAAAAAGAGATCCTCATGGTTTTCTTCCCTATCGAATATCAAATGACACAACTGGTCTTAGAAAAGCCAATAGTTTAGTAAACCCGTTTGAAACGACAAAGGAAATATTAGGTCAGGGCAAAATACTATATGAATACTATTGCCAGCATTGCCATGGTGTAAAAGGAGGTGGCGATGGAAAGGTGTCTGATAAATATGCGGGTGTTGCTAACTTGAAAGGGGATGCCTATAAAAACATCACCGAAGGACATATCTTTCATGTGATTACATACGGTAAAGGTTTAATGGGAGCACACGGTTCGCAAGTGACCCAGGACGATCGATGGAGAATTGCCAAGTACATTAAAGAGTTGCAGAAGAATTGATATTTATCTTTAAGAATAATCATACACATGATAGCTGACGAAAAATATATCTTTACACCAGAAACGAAACGAAAGTTATTTATTCTGGGTGGCGTTGGAATTTTGCTTTTTGCAATTGGAGTCTTTGTGTCGATGAAGGGTGTAGGACATGAAGCGGAAGGTGCTCATGCTTCAATTGAGCTAACGAAAAACCTGGTGGCCAGTGCTGATCAGGCGATAGCGGCAGAAGGTCATGCAACTGAAGCAGGTGAGCACCACGGAAGCCCTGTTTGGCTAAAGAGAATTTACACTTCTCTGTGGCACAATAACACATTCTTTGCCGGGATTGGATTAATTGGCTTGTTCTTCATCGCCATTCAATATGCAGCTCAAGCGGGTTGGTCGGCACCCATAAAAAGGATTCCCCTGGCAATAGGGCATTGGATTCCGTTTGCTGGTATTTTGATGTTACTACTATGGTTCGTGGTGAAAGCCGATGTGTTTCATTGGTCTCATCCTGATTTGTATGTGAAGGGTGGTGCTGATTATGATCCGATAATTGATGCGAAAGGGGGATTTTTCTTTTGGCCATTAGGCAGTGGCGGGTTTCCATTTTTCTTCATTTTTAGAATGGTTGCTTTCTTCGGCTTGTGGTACTTATTCTTTGTATGGATAAAAAAGGAAATGCTGGCCGAGGATATGGATGGTTCCACAGAGCATTGGTATACATCTCGCAAACTCTCAGCCATATTTCTCGTTATTTTTGGCTACAGTACATCCATAGCAGCATGGGATTGGGTAATGAGCATTGATACCCACTGGTTCAGCACAATGATGGGTTGGTATGTTTTCGCGAGTTGGTGGGTAACCGGCTTGGCTACCATTACCCTTATTGTTGCCGGGTTAAAAAGTTCAGGATATTTGAAAATGGTTACCCCTAATCACCTTCACGATTTAGGAAAATTCATATTTGCCTTTAGCATTTTCTGGACGTATATCTGGTTCAGTCAGTTTATGTTGATTTATTATGCAAATATTCCTGAAGAGACCGTCTACTTTATTAGCCGACTTCAAAATAATCCGTATAGTTGGATATTTTATGCCAATCTTATCTTAAACTTTGTACTTCCATTTTTGTTGTTAATGACAAGAGATGCGAAAAGGCATATGTCTATGTTGAAAGTGGTTTGTCCGATCGTTATTACGGGTCATTGGCTTGACTTCTACAACATGATAACACCAGGCGTTATGAAAGGAGATGGTGGAATCGGCTTCCTGGAGATTGGTGTTGGATTGATTTTTATGGCGGTTTTTCTATTCGTAGTGTTGAACGCTCTTTCCAAAGTGCAGTTGGTGGCAAAACACCACCCGTTTATGGAAGAAAGTTTAAACCATCACATATAAGTTTTTGATCGAACTTGATAAATAGATAATAGTATGATGAGTCTGATAATTGGGTTAGGAGTAGTACTGGTACTTGCCATCTTGTACATGATTTTCAGGATCGGCAACCTGGTCGGTTTAGTTAAAAAAGATGAAGAGGATTTAAGTTCTGGTAACAGTATTCACGCGTATCTCTTCATGGCTTTTTCCATTTTAGGCCTAAGTGGCTTTTATTGGTATTCTTACGTGCATTTTGATAAGTACGTCCTGCCGGTAGCGTCAGAACACGGAGCCATTACTGATTATTTGTTTTGGGTAACCATGGTAGTTATTGTGGTTGCATTTACCATTATCTCGCTTGTCATGTTTTGGTTTACATTTAAATACCGATACCAAAAAGGCCGTAAAGCGGAATATCTTGCGGATAATCATGTTCTTGAAATCATCTGGACAATCGTTCCGGCCGTTGTGCTGGCGTTATTAATTTTTACAGGATTAAAAGCATGGAATGATATTACCAGCCCAGCTTCTAAAAACGCAGAGATAATTGAACTTGTTGGACAACAATTTTACTGGACAGTGAGATACCCGGGTGAAAGGGATCATCAACTTGGGCATCATAACTATAAATTGATTGATGCGTCTAACGAGTTTGGGTTGGACCTCACTGACAAGAATTCATTTGATGATTTCAAAGCGCAGGAATTGCATTTACCGAAAGGCAAGGAGATTTTATTGAAGATACGCGCAAAGGATGTGTTGCACAGTGTTTTCCTGCCCCACTTTCGTGTGAAGATGGATGCGGTGCCAGGTATGCAGACTACCTTTAAGTTTATTGCTACCAAAACGACTCAGGAGATGCGTGACGAAACGGGTAACGCAAAATTCAATTATGAAATGGCATGTACGGAAATTTGCGGGAAGGGTCACTTCTCTATGAGATTCCTTGTAATTGTGGATGAACCTGACGTATACGAAAAATGGAAAAGTGCTCAAGATACTTGGCTCAAACTTAATCCAGATTATTTGAAACAGGTTCCGGCTGCATTGAAAGAAGCGGCCATGATTAATGCCGGTATAGAAAATCAAACAAACGCAGCAGCCCCGGCAGCTGTCAGTGTAGTTTCAATTGCTAACTAAAGACAATACAACATGGCGACCCTAGATATACACGCAAACGCAGATGTTCATCATGATGATCATGAACATGAGCACGAACATCATGGAAATTTCTGGACGAATTATATTTTTTGTCAGGACCACAAAATAATTGCGAAACAGTTCCTTATTACAGGTATTTTCTGGGCTCTACTGGGAGGAATGCTTTCGCTAGTGTTCCGCCTTCAGTTAGGTTTTCCAGATGCCAACCTGGATTGGTTAAGACCAATATTAGGAGGATGGATTACGGCAGAAGGAAAACTGGATACCGAGTTTTATTTGTCACTGGTAACCATGCACGGAACCATAATGGTGTTCTTCGTGCTAACGGCTGGATTGAGTGGAACATTTAGCAATTTCCTTATACCATTACAGGTTGGAGCTCGTGACATGGCCTCTGGATTTATGAATATGTTGTCATACTGGTTCTTCTTCTTGTCAAGTGTGATCATGTTCACATCACTTTTCCTTTCCACCGGGCCAGCCAGTGGAGGATGGACGATCTATCCACCTTTAAGTGCTCTTCCTCAGGCGATCGAGGGTTCGGGATTAGGAATGACGCTTTGGTTGGTGGCTATGGCCTTGTTTATTGTAAGTAGTTTATTGGGCGGCATAAATTATATCACTACGATTATAAACATGCGAACAAAAGGGATGGCGTTTACAAAAATGCCTCTGACTATTTGGGCATTTTTCTTCACTGCCATAATTGGTGTGCTTTCTTTCCCTGTCCTTTTCTCAGCCGCATTGTTGTTAATCTTTGATCGCAGTTTTGGTACAAGTTTCTTCTTATCCGACATTTATATTGGAGGTGAGGCTTTGCCCAATCAGGGCGGCAGTCCGGTTTTATTTCAACATCTATTCTGGTTTTTAGGTCACCCCGAAGTTTATATTGTACTGTTGCCAGCTTTAGGGCTTTCATCAGAAATCATAGCCACCAACTCCCGCAAGCCGATTTTTGGATACAAGGCCATGGTAGGCTCTATGTTGTTTATCGCAATCTTATCCTTTGTGGTATGGGCACATCACATGTTTGTAACGGGTATGAACCCATTTCTTGGATCAATCTTCACGCTCTTAACCTTGATCATTGCGGTTCCATCGGCCGTAAAGATCTTTAACTACGTGACCACACTATGGAAGGGTAATATCATATTTACACCTGCTATGTTATTCTCCATTGGTCTGGTTTCTTTCTTCTTAACGGGTGGAATCACCGGTATTTTCCTCGGTAATTCTGCGGTGGATATCCAACTGCACGACACCTATTTTGTAGTAGCTCACTTCCACTTGGTAATGGGTAGTGCATCGTTCTTTGGAATGATGGCAGGTGTCTACCATTGGTTCCCAAAAATGTTCGGACGCATGATGGATTACAAATTAGGTCAACTCCATTTCTGGATAACATTTGTTGGAGTTTACATGGTGTTCTTCCCTATGCATTACATCGGTATTGCAGGTTTCCCGCGGAGATATTATTCATGGACCAACTTTGAGACTTTTAATTCCTTTGCGGACTTAAATATGCTGGTGAGCGCAGCGGCTATTCTCACCATGATAGCTCAGTTTATTTTCTTGTTCAATTTCTTCTACAGTATTTTCCGTGGGAAAATAGCACCGGCCAATCCATGGAACTCGAATTCACTGGAGTGGACAACGCCACGTAACCCTAAACATGGTAACTGGCCTGGGGAAATACCAACGGTTTATCGTTGGCCCTATGACTACAGTAAGCCAGGCTCAAAAGAAGATTTTATTCCTCAACACATTCCATATTCTGAAACCCCGGAGTCAAATCTTCCCCATGAGAATGATTTGATAAAGCTGGAAATGGGAGAAGGTGCGATTGTGGTGGAAAATAAGAAGCACTAAATTTTTTATTCTTTGTCCATTGGACTCAACAGCGATCAGGAGATTTAACAAGTTTTGCTTGTCTACCTTGGTCGCTGTTTATTTTTTAATTTTGGTGGGGGGAGTGGTCAGGAGCACGGGCTCAGGTATGGGGTGCCCCGATTGGCCTAAATGCTTTGGACGATGGGTTCCACCGACTTCGGTTGATCAACTTCCGGAGAATTATAAAGAAGTCTACTCTGCTCATCGGGATAAGAAGAATCAAAAATTCGCTCACTACCTTAGTATCATTGGCTTGGAAGAAACGGCCAGTAAAATCAAGGAAGACAAGTCTATTTTGAAGGAAGCGGACTTTAATCCAGCAAAGACGTGGGTAGAATACATTAACCGATTGATAGGGGTAATAATAGGAGGCTTTATTATTGTATTGTTTCTGAGGTCACTGAAATTCAGAAAATCTTTACCCTCGCTATTTATTTATTCAACTCTCACCTTGATTACGGTGATTATACAAGGTTGGTTTGGGTCAATAGTCGTCTCTACAAACCTTACCACCTGGACAATTACGATCCATATGCTGGTGGCATTATTGATCGTTGCCTTTTTGATCTATTTATATCACAAGAGCGGCAAGACGGCAGAGTCTGATGAAATAAAGATTCCAACCAATTTAAAAATACTTCTCTTAATTAGTTTAACGGTCCTTCTCGTTCAAATCGTGTTAGGAACCGAAGTAAGAGAGGCTATTGATGTCATAACCGCTTCCATTGACGATCGCTCATTGTGGATAGGGAACGTTGGATTGGAATTTTTGATTCATCGTTCATTTTCGTGGGTGGTGCTGCTTGTAAGCCTGGTTTTAGTAGTTAAATTAAGGAAAACTAGTTGCGATAAAGCTTTATCACGAAACCTAATAATCTTAATTTTGAGCACATTAATGACAGGTGCGGGGATGGGTTACCTCGGTATTTTGCAGGTTCTTCAGCCTATTCATCTTTTGTTAGCAACAATCACTTTTGGAATACAACTGTTTATTTTTTTTGTAGTGAACGGTCAGAGTCAAGTAGCGTAAATGAAATAGCATGGTAACAGGACTACTCGATAATTTGTCAGGATTCACGTTGGCAATCGCCAAAGTCAGGTCATTTATTGAATTGCTTAAGGTTAGGTTATCGTTTTTGGTGGCATTTTCATGCGCATTCGGATATGGATTAGCTACTCACGGAAGGATTGATTGGACTGTATTAAGTATGATTACTCTAGGAGGCTTTTTATTATCAGGGGCTTCGGTTACCATCAATCAGGTAATTGAAAAGGACCTCGATCGATTAATGAAGCGTACTATGAACCGTCCATTGCCCACAGCTCGATTGACAGTTCAGGAAGCCATGATCTTCGCTCTGATTTGCCTGCTGATAAGTATAGCCTTGTTATGGTTTTTTACCAATCCGTTGACTGTTATTCTTTCTCTGGTTTCAATGGTTTTATATAGTTTTGTTTACACACCCCTAAAAAGGGTTGGCCCAATAGCAGTTTTCGTTGGTGCCATACCAGGCGCACTACCCCCACTCTTAGGTTGGATTGCCGCCACCGGTTCTATATCCCATGAGGCAATGATTATTTTCGGCATTCAATTCATCTGGCAGTTTCCACACTTTTGGGCAATTGCCTGGGTTGCCGATGAAGATTATAAAAAAGCTGGATTTAAGCTTCTTCCTTCAGGAGGTGGTAAGGATTTGAATACATGTATTCAGATCATGATGTACACCATGTTCCTTATTCCACTGGGTTTGCTACCAGCGTTGTTTGGAATTACAGGAATCAATTCCGCCATTGTGGCCACGGTATGCGGAGCAGCGTTTTTTTCCCAAACATTTTCATTGATGAAAACGGGTAGCCGCAAGTCTGCTCTCCGGATAATGTTCGGGTCATTTTTATATTTACCAATTGTACAAATTGCTTACTTACTCGATAAAGTAAATTGATATGACGACTGATTTTAAGATTGTGGAAGAACCCAAGTTGCCAATTTCCATGCACCCTAAAAAGTTTGCGATGTGGCTCTTTATTGCCAGCGTTGTTATGGTATTTGCATCGCTGACATCCGCCTATATTGTGAGGCAGGCGGAAGGCAACTGGCTATATTTTGACTTACCTGGAATGTTCTACCTTACTTCAGTGGTGATTATCGTTAGTAGCATTTCAATGCAGTTAGCCTATTGGTCCGCTAAAAAAGACGACCTGAAAAGGGTGAAACTATTTATTTCAATAACGTCCATTTTGGGGTTCTTTTTTTGTGTTGGGCAAGTACTCGCCTGGGGCGATTTGGTAATGAATAGTATTTATCTTGTGGGCAATCCATCCGGATCATTTTTGTATGTGATCACGGGGCTGCACGCTCTTCACCTGGTTAGCGCTATTGTTTTCCTGTTCATCGTTTTTATTGCCACATTTCGCAATAAAGTCAATTCTCGCAACATGGCACAGATAGAAATGTGCACAACTTATTGGCATTTTTTGGGCGGACTTTGGCTATATTTGTTTGTCTTCTTAATATTGAACCGATAATCAAATTTAACTATGTCACAAAGTACCGCCACGGCAATTACAAGTCCTGAAAAAAACGAATGGGATGGAGGAGTTTCCCCCATGGGCGTAAGCTATGGAAAACTCATGATGTGGTTTTTCCTGCTTTCAGATGCCTTCACCTTTTCCGGGTTATTAATTACATACGGACTAGTCCGTTCATCTCACCACGCCTACACAGGTTCTCCTTCTGACTTTATTTTTTCAACTGAATATTGGCCAATTCCTGAAAAAGTATTTGATGCTGTACCCTTTTTGCATGGCGTGGAGTTGCCATTGGTGTTCGTGGGCTTCATGACTTTTGTTCTCATCATGAGCAGTGTTACTATGGTGTTGGCTGTTGAAGCTGGTCATCGGATGGATCGCAAAGCTGTAGAAAAGTGGATGCTCTGGACTATCCTTGGTGGTTTAACGTTCTTAAGCTGTCAGGCTTGGGAGTGGACCCACTTTATTGTTGGACTAGAGTCACCTACATTGGTTAAGGATTTTGTAAATGGTGAGTGGATAACAAAGGAGGTTTTTGGAGCCAGCCTCGTGATCAATCAATACGGTCCGGCTGATTTTGCAGACTTCTTTTTCTTTATCACCGGGTTCCATGGATTTCATGTTTTCAGTGGAGTATTATTTAATTTTTTGATTTATTACAATGCGGTAACAGGGGTGTATGAGCGGAGGGGTCATTATGAAATGGTAGAAAAAGTTGGATTGTATTGGCACTTTGTGGATTTGGTTTGGGTATTTGTATTCACTTTCTTTTATTTGGTATAACGACTAATCATAAAATATAATGGAACATCATTCTCACGAACCTCAGGTTATTGTTCTTCCTCCGAATAAGGAAAAAATAAAAAAACTTTGGACCGTTGCAGGAATTTTAGGCGCTATAACGGCTCTTGAGTTTATTGTAGCCTTTAACATGGAACATGGTGCGATGAAAACATCAATTTTCGTGGTCATGACTATTATCAAGGCAGCTTATATTGTGGGTGAGTTTATGCACCTGAAGTATGAATCGAAAGTATTACTGTGGTCGATTCTCATTCCATTAGCCTTTGTAATATGGATGTTGGTAGCTTTGGTATATGAGGGTATGAAAATTGTACGTTTCTGAAATAGTTCGTTGCATAATTTGCAATAACGGGAAGGCTAAAGTTGATGGAAACTTTAGCCTTCTTTTATGTCTTTTAGCTGATGAGTAAAAAAATTGTTTTTCTTCTGCTTGCACTGATTCTACCTGTTTTGGTCTTCCTCTTTTTGAAATTTTACGGAAAGAATGAATTTACTGTAGAGCCATTGTTTCAGACGGGAGAAGTGAAACTGCCTGCCGGATGCTCCACCATCCAGGTACCCTACATCATTCCTGATAGTACCTACTTTTATCTAAAGAGAGAATATGAAACCGATAGTTTGTTGGTTATTTTTTACGAGGGCATGACCAAGGATTTAGATGCTTCGGATACTCAACTTAGACGCCTGAATGAATCTTTTCGACCCGGTACCAGGGTAAGCGTGAAACGTATGTCAGGAATAGATAAATGGGTGGAATGCGCACTAATTCTTCATTCGCCAAAAGACGTGGTATTACTGGATAACAAAAGACGAATACGCGGTCAATACATTTCGGAAGACAGAGATGACATAGATCGGTTAATGATGGAGCTTGATATTATTCTTAAGAGGTATTAAATGGTAAAAAAGGAACCCTATCGCAAGCTGATTATCACCCTTTCCATAGTGATCCCGCTGTTGGTTGCTGTTTTATTTAAAGTTCAGATTAAGGGTTATGACTTATCCTTTTTGCCACCCATTTACGCATTTATAAATGGAATCACAGCCATACTTTTATTGACAGCGATTATAGCCATAAAAAAAGGGAAGAAGCTATGGCACGAGAGACTCATGAAAATTTGCATAGGCCTTTCTGCAGCATTCCTGGTGATGTATGTACTCTATCATATGACAACCGAATCTACACCCTTTGGTGGTAGTGGTCCGGTTCGCTATATTTATTTCATTATTTTGGTTAGCCATATATTACTTTCAATTGTTGTTGTTCCGATGGTTTTGTTCACCTTTTCCAGGGCACTTTCGGGTAATTTTGAAAGGCATAAAGCTTTGGCTAGATTTACATTTCCAGTTTGGTTATATGTTGCGGTTTCTGGTGTAATTGTTTTCCTGATGATCAGTCCTTACTATAGATAACGAGCTATGCGAGTGTTGGCAGTATTTCTGATTTCTACTTTTTCTTCGACCACGGCAGTCATGGCTCAATGTGCGATGTGCCGTGCTACTCTGGAGAACAACGTGAGTAATGGAAATCCAGGCATAGCCCTTGGAATAAATTTTGGAATAATGTATCTCTTTTTTGCCCCCTATCTTGCAATAGGTGTGATTGCATATCTTTGGTTCAGAACTAGTAGGTCAAATGTCAGAAAAGAGTTGGAAAAGCGCACTGCTTTCCGGTAGATGCCCAGCCTGTAGAGAAGGCTCCATTTTCAAGTATCCGTTGAAAAAAATCAACAGGTTTGCGGTGATGAATAGAAACTGTCCTAACTGCGGAGCTTTATTAGAGCCGGAGCCAGGGTTTTATTTTGGCGCCATGTTTATAAGTTATGCTTTAAGTGTAGTATTGTTTATCACCTTGTGGCTCGTGATCTACATACTTTGGAACCCCTCTGATACTACTTACGTACTAAGTATAGGTCTGGGAGCAATGTTGTTCACGCCCATATCATTTCGGCTTTCACGTATATTATTTCTTTATTGGTTTGGGGGCATTTCCTATACGAAGCCCCAAAAGTAAACCTTGATTATACTAACTTTAGTAGTTAAAATTCCACGTGAATGTTTAATAGGAAGACGATTATTTTTTTTCTTCTATCATTAGTCACTCTGTTCGGATGCCTGGGTAGTTACTTTTTTGTGGAAGACAATTCACCCAAGGAGAGGGCTAGCATAATAGAGAAGAAACTGGCCGGAGAAATACGAAGTATAGACAATGAAGCCAATCACTTGATTTCTTCGCAGGAGGAATCTGCTTGGGAAAATATTTCTCATCCCTTTTTTTTGATGGATAGCGTCACAGTGGTTAGGTGGAATCAGATCGGATTTCTGCCAGACCCAGACTGGATGATGCAAGACGATTTTGAAATGAGACTTTTGCAATATTCGCGCGGAAGTTTTCTCATTAAGAAATGGAAGCTAAAGGGTCAACTAACACTCGTATTTGCCCTTCCTTTGCAGCAAAAGTACCCTATCTCCAACCGATATTTTAGTCCATCGTTTAACCCTCAAATCTTCTCAGGTGCGGATGTTGAAATTTTAGAGGCCTCTTCCCCAGGCGGTTATCCAATAGCCTGGAGGGAACGAACATTGTTTAAAATTCAGTTCACCTCACCGGAGCAGCATTCAGCCCGGGATGTGGTGACTTTAATGTTAGGATGGATGACTCTCCTGTTGTTTGTGACAGGGCTATTTCTATTAACGCGTGCCTACCATCATGGCAGACATTACGGTTTAGTCTTTTCATCCATGCTGGCTGGATTTGTATTTGTAAGGACCCTAATGATTACATTCAGTTTCCCGCGTTCTTTTAGCTCACTTTTTATTTTTGATCCACTGCAGTTTGCCTCTTCTTCATTAAATCCTTCAATTGCCGATCTGCTCTTCAATTCTGTTGCAGTTTTGGTTTTGGCCGTGTACTTTTTTTATACTTACTATAAGTGGAGGTGGATACGGAATATCTGGAAATGGAATCGCATAGCTAGATATCTATTGGCAATAGTCTCAATTCTACTTACCTATTTTTCAATTCTATTTCCATTTTTATTTTTTGAAACGATCACACACAATTCCAGTATCTCCCTTGATATTACTCAAACAATCAATTTTGATCTGATTAGAATTTTAGCCTTATTTTCTATTCTATTAGGAAGTGTGTCGGGCTTTCTCTTCAGTCATGCCTTCTTTAAGATGGCGGTGATTTTTAGTAACCGTTCAAGATTGTCTTTTTATATAGGGTTGATATCCGCCTCACTTTTGTTTTTCATGTACTATTCAATTTCTGAGAGAAACTATTGGATTACCCTATTCATTGGCTTTATTTATTTCGTACTACTCTACGAGTCAGGTCTAACTGCCAAATTGAGACGTTTCACCTTCATAACCTTCCTTTATCTGTTTTTAGCAATTTCCACACTGGCCATTCAAAGTTGCCTTAGCATTAAGCGATTTGTTGAGGAGAAAACAAGAGAGGATCAATTTCGGTATGGAAGTAATTTTCTTGTTGACCGGGATATTCTGGGTGAATTCTTACTTAATGAAGCCACGCAGCGGATTTCAAACGACCCGTTTATTCAATCTCGCATGGCCACTCCTTTCCTTGCCAAATCCGGAGTTCGGCAGAAGATAAATCAGCTGTATCTCAACACGTATTTCGATCGATATGATGTACAGATTTACTTATATCATGCAAATGGAAAATCGCATGATAATCCGGCAAAGGAAGATTTTCCAGAGCTGATCAAAGCACTACAACTGGAAGCAAATAAGACAACCTACGATGGGATTTATTTTATCGAAAGTTCAGCCCCAAAAGCAGCAAAGCAATATCTTGCCATTATCCCCATAGATCAACCTGGTTCAGGCCGTTTGCGCATATCATCCAGAGGACAGGCTGGATTTGTTGTTTTGGATTTATCGCTCAAAAAATTAATTCCGCAGAATGTATTTCCTGAGTTGCTCGTTGACAATCAATTTATAAATTACTTTAAAAATTCTGATTTCAGTTTTGCATTTTTTAACGATAAAAAATTAATAGGTAATTCAGGTAATTATAACTATGACAGGAACTTTGATCCTGAGCTTTTAGGAAATAGCAATCTGTATATAAATGGTTTGTCGGTTGGCGGTTATACTCATATCGGCATGGAAGATGAGTTAGGGAAAGTGGCTATTGTTTCGGCATCGGACTATCCACCTTTTAGTCTTTTGGCAAATTTCGCCTTTTTGTTTGTCCTTGGATTGTGCTGTGTTCTATTGCTGTTGGTCTTATATGCCATGGTGGTATGGATAAGAGGAGAACGCCTGAATTATGCCACACGTATTCAGGTCTATGTGTATCTGGCTTTTCTTTTACCTTTAATAGCAGTAAGCATTACCACACTAACAATGATTAGCAAATCTGCTGAATCTGATCTTAAGAATGAGTTTCTAAATAAGTCTAAGGTGCTAGGTGATAAATTGGGAGCAGGCCTGGATGTATATCTTCAAAGTGATGTCACTCTTAAACCGGAGTTTGAAAATCAACTATTAAGCCTGACTAAGCTATCAAATATTGATGCTTCTGTTTTTTCTACCGAGGGGAAATTAATTGCTTCGAGTCAGCCGCTTATTTATCAAAACCAGTTGGTGTCTACCCTGATTAATCGAGAGGCATGGAGTAGAATTGTGGAGGGCAAGGAAAGTTCATTCATTAAAAATGATGCGATAGGAACATTAAATTTCAATACTTCGTATGCTTCTTTGAAATCGCCTAACACAGGGGAACTAATTGGTATACTAAGCATTCCCTTCTTTGATTCTGCCCATTCCCTGGAAAAGACAAAAATCTCCGTGTGGACAAATATCCTTGTTATTTTTATGATGGTCTTTTTACTTTTTTCATTGGTTTCTTTTTTCATTGTTAATTGGCTCACGTTCCCTTTGCGTTTTATAATTCGAACCCTTGGAAAAACCACTTTTTCCGGAAAGAATATGCCACTCGCCTGGAAGTCAAGTGATGAGATTGGGTTGATGGTAAATGAATATAACCGGATGCTTGAAAACCTGGAGCGAAGTAAAATGGAATTAGCCAGGAACCAGAAGGAAAGCGCCTGGCGGGAAATTGCCAAACAGATTGCACATGAGATCAATAATCCACTTACACCTATGAAACTTACCTTGCAACGCATGCAACAGGCCTACCTGAGTGGAGCTACGGAAAATACTGAAAAATCGCTTCAGACTTTGTTAACACAGGTAGAAATTCTAAATCAAATAGCTTCCTCATTTAGCGCCTTTGCCCGAATGCCATCCCCGGTTTTGCAGGAGGTAAATCTTGCCCAGGTGCTAAAAAAAGTTGTTGATCTTCATTCCAATTATACGTCCGCTACTTTCCAATTACATTCTCCTGAAAACATCTTGATTCTTGGTGATGAACAATTACTGATCAGGGTATTTTCTAATATCGTATTGAATGCACTTCAATCAGTACAGGAGGGGCGACCTGTGAAAATAGAAATAGCAACAAAGGTTGAAAGCGGTTTTTGTTTAGTTTCAATTGCCGACAATGGAAATGGAATTGAGGCGGAATTGCTAGATAAGGTCTTTTTACCCCATTTCAGCACAAAGAAATCCGGATCAGGTATTGGCTTGGCCATCGCGAAGCAGGGAATTGAACTTGGCGGTGGTGCAATTTGGTTTGAATCACACGTGGGATCGGGATCCACATTCTATATAAGACTACCATTGAATGTGTAAGCATTCAAGGCGCTAAGACGGTTACTTATCCCGAAGGGCACTCATCACTTTATTGGCAAACACAAAGGCATCAAATTCTTTCACGCCTGAGTGGGTAATATCTTCTCTGCTGCCTTCCCATAATTTGCATCCTTTGAAGAGGAACATTATTTTTTCTCCTATACCAAGCACGGAATTCATGTCATGGGTAACCACAAGGGTTGTGATGTCAAATTCCTGGGTAATTTCCTGAATGAGCTCGTCAATGAGGATAGAGGTTTGAGGATCAAGACCCGAGTTTGGTTCATCGCAGAACAAGTAATTGGGATTATTGACAATCGCGCGCGCAATGCCCACGCGTTTTTTCATTCCACCGGAAATTTCGGACGGCATTTTTTTATTGATATTTTCCAGGCCTACTCGCTTCAAACAAAAATTAACACGATCAAGTTTTTCCCCTTCGTGCATTTTGGTCAGGATGTCCAATGGGAACATTACATTTTGCTCCACATTTTTAGAATCGAATAAAGCACCACCCTGAAAGAGCATCCCTATTTCCCTTCTGATCTCCGCTTTGATCTCTTTATCTGCTTGAGTGAAATCACGACCATCATAATATACTGAGCCGGTATCGGGTTGCACCAGGCCAACAATGCATTTCAATAAAACACTTTTGCCCGTTCCGCTGGCACCTATTATCAGGTTCGTCTTTCCTTTTTCAAATGTGCCATGAATATCACTGATGATGATTTTATCAGCGAAGGTCTTTGAGATATTCTGAATTTCAATCATTATTTGAGCAGTAATTCAGCCAGAAAATAATCACCTATCAATACAGCTATTACACTGCTGGTTACTGCGGCAGTGCTGGCGATGCCCACTTCCAAGGCACCTCCTTGCGTATAATATCCTTTGAAAGAGGAGATAGAAGAAATCATAAAAGCAAATACAAAAGATTTAATGAGTGCAAAGGTGATTGTAAATTCATTAAAGGAAGACCTGATTCCATAGATGTAATCGTATGGAGTTATGAGGTTGCCAATTGATCCAACCAAATAGCCACCCAGCAATCCACAGAAACCCGCTACGATAACAAGTAACGGATACATGAGAAGTGAGGCAATAATTTTTGGTAACACCAGATAAGAGGCAGAATTGATACCCATGACTTCAAGCGCATCAATTTGTTCGGTTATCCGCATGGTGCCTAACCCACCGGCCATGCTCGACCCAACTTTTCCTGCATAGATAATGGCCATAATGGTAGGTGCTAATTCAAGTATAACCATTTCACGAACCACCTGTGAAATTACAAACCTGGGAACAAAGGGACTGACCAGATTAAACGCTGTTTGCACAGTTGTTACAGCACCCATAAACGCGGAGACCAACGCAATTAACAAAATTGACTTAATGCCAATTTGAATGCTTTCTTCCAACACTAATTTATAATATGTCTTAAAGGATTCTCTTCGCACAAACAGCGATCCTATAAACATCACGTAACGTCCAAATTCTTTCATGCTATGATGTGAAATGCTGCTTAAACCTGTGCCTGAATTCCAATGCCTAACCTGCTTTTTATTATATTGCTCAAAGATAAAAAAATCTCTCATGAATAAATTAATTGTGGTTACGGGAGGAACAAAGGGCATTGGCAGAGCCATTCTTGAGAAATTCGCATCGGAGGGATTTGACCTGATCACTTGTGCCCGCAAGAAAGATGAACTTGATACATTAAAACTACACTTTGAAAAGTTAGGAGTTAAAGCATTTGCGGAAGTAGCTGATATGGCAGATCGGAACCAGGTAAAAAAATTCACTGAATTTGTGAAATCACTAAATCGTCCGGTGGATGTATTGGTAAATAATGCCGGCTTTTTTGTTCCAGGCTTAGTGACCGAAGAGCCAGAGGGTACGCTGGAAAGCATGATTAATTCTAATCTCTACAGTGCCTATTACACTACCCGTGGCCTTGTTGGCCTGATCAAGTCAGGCACGGCCGGGCACATCTTTAATATGTGCTCCATTGCGAGTATCAAAGCGTACCCCAATGGTGGTTCATATGCTATATCAAAATTTGCTTTGCTTGGATTTTCAAAAGTTTTGCGCGAGGAATTGAAACAGATTGGGATCCGCGTGACAGCCATCTTGCCTGGGGCCACGTTCACGTCAAGTTGGGAAGGAGTGACACTACCGGAGGATAGGTTCATGAAAGTAGAAGATGTGGCTGATACTGTTTATGCCTCCTATGCCTTGTCTGGGCGGAGTGTAGTAGAGGAGATCATAATTCGTCCTCAGTTAGGGGATTTGTAAATCAATTCCGGTCAGGAGCAGGCAAAACAATAGTAATGTACTTTTCTGCCACAGAGCTGCGTTTTATTCCAAAAAACCTCAAACAAAATCATCGGGATTCTGGTTAGTTTTGTGTTAAATAAACTTTTGTGAATAGCTCCGTTACCTCGTTAAAACTATATTGTAACAGTCTTGTCGAGTATAGTCGAAGACAGGCGATAGAAGTGAACATTGGTGAAGTGCCGATGGGCGCTCATCATCCTATACGGGTGCAGTCCATGACCACTATTGATACCATGGACACGATGGGCTCGGTTGAGCAAACCATTCGAATGGTAGATGCCGGTTGCGAGTACGTGCGGATTACAGCACCAAGTATTAAAGAGGCGCAAAACCTTGGTGAAATAAAAAAAGAACTTCGCAGACGAGGGTGTAATGTGCCGTTAGTAGCCGATATTCACTTTACACCAAATGCGGCAGAGATAGCTGCTCGCTTGGTTGAGAAAGTCAGGGTTAACCCAGGCAATTATGCCGATAAGAAGCGATTTGAGACGATTGACTATACAGAAAGTTCTTATCAGGCTGAATTAGAACGGATTCGTAATAAATTTGCACCCCTTGTTAAAATTTGCAAAGAGTATGGAACCGCCATGCGAATCGGAACAAATCATGGCTCTTTGTCGGACCGAATTCTAAGCCGCTATGGCGATACGCCACTTGGAATGGTGGAGTCCGCTCTTGAATTTCTACGTATTTGTGAAGACCTAAGTTATTACAATATTGTCCTCTCGATGAAATCGAGCAACGCACAAGTAATGATTCAAGCATATCGGTTGCTGATACAGAAACTAGACGAAGAAGGCTTTAAACCTTACCCTTTGCATCTGGGTGTAACAGAAGCGGGTGATGGAGAAGATGGTAGAATCAAATCTTCAGTAGGTATTGGAACCTTGCTGGAAGATGGACTGGGTGACACCATTCGTGTTTCACTTACCGAAGAGCCGGAGGCAGAAGTTCCGGTAGCTCGTACATTAGCCAAACGATATGACAATCGATCAGGTCACACACGCATTTCCGCGATCGACCAGTATCCCATCACACCTTTTGAATACAACAAACGCCATTCACGTGTGGTCAATACTATTGGTGGAAACCATAATGTACCACGGGTAATTGCTGATTTATCAGCCCGCGATAAAATTACACCTGCTTCTTTTTTCTCCTTGGGGTATCACTATTCAGTGCCGTTGGACAAATGGAATCTTACAGACACGGCTTGTGATTATATTTTTCTAGGTGATCAAATTGCAAATTTTGAAATTCCGGGCACGCTTGGCCTCATTTATAATTACGAAACCTGGCGTGCAGTAAAAAATAAAGATCGTGTTTACCCGTTGTTAACCATCGAAAAATATCTGAAAGAGGTGGAGCTATCGCAGGCGATTAATTTTATCTATACTCTTCTAAAGGACGTAACGGACGAAGTGATAACCAAACTCAAAGCTGACACCACTGCGGTTTTGTTAATTGATACACAAAACAATCACGGTCTGGCCGAGCAAAGAAGGTTGTTTGTTGAATTGATAAATAAAAATTGCGAGGTTCCCGTTATCATTGGCAGGGCCTATCGAGATCTTACACCAGAGCAATTGCAAGTGTATGCGGCTACTGATATGGGTGGCCTATTAATTGATGGGTTGGGAGATGGCGTTTTTATAGCAGCAAAAGAATGTGGCCATGATAAAATGGTGAATGAAACTGCATTCAATATTCTGCAGGCTACGCGTACGCGTATTTCCAAGACAGAATACATTTCATGTCCATCCTGTGGTAGGACGCTATTCGACTTGCAGGAAACAACCGCAAAAATTCGTGCTCGAACCAGTCACCTCAAGGGCCTGAAGATTGGAATTATGGGGTGCATCGTAAATGGGCCAGGGGAAATGGCAGATGCCGATTATGGTTATGTTGGCGCTGGCCCAGGTAGAATAATATTGTACAAGGGCAAGGAGGTTGTAAGAAGAAATATACCCACAGCACAAGCTGTAGATGAACTGATTGCATTAATCCAGGAAGGTGGAGATTGGATTGAACCGGATAAAGTAACATACTAATATGGAGCCTCAAGAACAGAAGAGAAAATCAGGACTCAAGGAGTTTTTTAAAATGGGGGAGGTAGGAGAATATTTCTTCCGTAAAAAAGATCCTTCCCGCCCTTCTAACATTAACATTAAAATGATGCATGGGGTAAACAAATTATCCATCTTGATTTTCTTGATGGCCATTATCTATTTGATCGTGAAACGTTTTTTCTAGAGTAGGAACGTGAGGGGATAATTCAAAAACGGGATATGAGTCTGGGCAGTCAAGGGTAAAATCACCTGCCAGTTGAACAAAAGCATGGACCTAATCCAGACCGCAAGTAAAAATTCAGATTAAATGCTCTTGTAGCTTGATTTTCAGTATCTTATATTTAAGGTTACAATTCTTACATCCCCTGTTTAACGTGAGGATATTTCGTTATTTTTGTTGATTGCGGTAAATCGTGCATGAATAGGCTGTTGCTTCTTTCCGTTGGCTTTGTCTTGTCGTTGGGGTCTTGTACCCAGCGCCTGATATGCCCTGCCTATCAAAGTGCTTTTATCTATGACAAAGAAGCACTGCGAAAAAAATTTACCTACCTACAAGAGGACTCTACCCCCAGGATTTTCACAGCCAGCAGTAGTAAGAATAGGTATCTGGTGGCGGTTCCGGAGTCGTATCGCAAAAAACTTCGGGCGCTGCAAACTGTGGAGATGAAACCCATCTATCCGGAAATACCGGATTCACTGAAAATTGATGAAGAGGGAGATTTACTATTAGCAGAGCGGGATGTTGAGGATAGTGTGGAAACAAAACGGTCGAACGGATTGGATCCTGCAGATACCGCGTATGCCATTACAAAAGCAAAGGAGAAATTTAATGTTGATCAGGATAACTACATGTGGTATTTCCGTGATGCTCTGGTATTGCCCGATGTTAGGGCTGCTTTGTTAAGCAAAAATAAGAAGGAGGAGACTTCAGAATCCTCAGCAAAAGAAAAGAAGGGCTTCCTCGGGTTCTTTAAAAACCTCTTCAACAAAAAATCAAATGATTCAAGTGCAGTCCTCTCTTCTCAAATCCCATTATCTTCCGATTCCACTGCGGTGACCAAACAAAAGAAGGATTCGAAAAAGAAAACCAAAAAAGAAAAAAGGGTAGAGGTGAAGACGAAGGATCCTGTCAAAAAAGAAGAGGAGGATGGCTTCTGATGTATCAGATAAGTCTAATCAAAGAGGGTCAGGTTTCCGAATTGATCGGAAGATGGAGTTGGCGCAATAAGCGAGGGGCCATCATTGGAGACAGAATAGATTCTGGAGGAAATAGTGTAGCAATCCATATCTTCATCGGAAGGAGCCACGAGAATCTTAAATAAATCAGCCTCACTACTGTTTTTATCTAACCAAATCTTTTCAGCAACTGAATCAAAGATGGCGGGCATGGTTTCCGATGCTGTGCGTACCATTTTAATTGCGGGCAAGGTGATAATCGAAAAGGTATGGAATAGGTTGCCCTCATCGTCATCGTATTCTTCCCAAATGCCGGCAAAGGAAAATGGTGCTTTCGACTTTAGAATAAATCGGTAAGGGATGACGGTTTTCTTGCCTACTTTTTTCCATCCATAGAATCCGTCTGCCGGAATTAAGCACCTTCTCTTTTTAAGGTTCTTCAAAACAGCAGGTCTCTCTGAAAGATGTTCTACCCTAAGGTTAATAAGGCGTTCACTAATGGGTTTGTTTTTAGCCCAAACGGGGGCAATGCCCCAATAAAAAAAAGAAATTCCCTGCGGACTGTCAGTCGTTATGACGGGGAGCAATTGAGCAGGAGCGGCATTGTATCGCGGCCTATACTTCTCAGGATCAACCGAAAATCGTTCGGCTAATAGTTGAGAAGATACTGTTATGGAATACCGATCCAGCATTTACGTTTTGGTTTGAATGAACGCCAACGCTTTGAGTTCGGACCAATATAAACCATTTTGCGTGAAAAGTGTAAATCCTACGTGCCCACCGAATTCAGAATAATCCATTCTCAGACTTGGGTTTTGGATGGCATCATACGATGGAAAGCATTCCTTGCTCAGGAAAGGGTCATTTTTGGCATTTATAATCAGCGTGGGGATTGCAATTCCGTGAAGAAAATGGATGGAGCTGCTCTTCCCGTAATAATCAATCGCATTTTTAAATCCGTGAATAGGGGCGGTGAATTTATCATCAAATTCCATAAGGTTGGTGATGACGTCAATTCCGTGGGTGTTGAGTTCTGGCAGATGTTTAGATTTTTGAATTACTTTCCGCTTCAGACTTAGTAGAAACCTCTTTGAGTACATCCAGTTAGAACGAGTTGATATTTTCAGACAACTCATGTGCAAATCCATAGGTACTGAAAATACAACTGCTTTTTTTAATGAGGCTGGAAGTTGACTCCCTTTTTCACCGAGGTATTTCAAGGTAAGGTTTCCACCCAGGCTAAAGCCAATCAACGATATTTCGGAATACACTTTTTTTTTATTGACATACTGAATGACCACATCCAGGTCATCCGTAGCACCGCTATGATAAAAGCGGAGGTTCCTGTTCATCTCTTCGCTGCACCCCCGGTAGTTCCAAGCCATAACATCATAGCCGGCCAAAAAAAAGGCCTTCGCCATTCCGCGGACGTAAGCCCGTGATGTATTGCCTTCCAAACCGTGTGAGAGAATGACCAACCGGAATGATCCTTGTTTTAACCAATCCAGATCAAGAAAATCCTGATCCGGGGTAGTGATGCGCTCTCTTTCGTAGGGAATAAAATCAACTTTTCGGAGTAGCGCGGGGTAAATGGTTTCAAGGTGTGCATGAAATAAGATGGAAGGACGTTTGTAAAGTGAAGTGGCCTGATTCAAAATGTGAGGTTCAAAATTCATTGTAAAGGTAATCCGGATATAGGCTAATCGGTAATGAATCTTCCAATTACGATTAATCGCAATCGGATAACGATCTGATTCACCAGCCCATTCTATTTAGTAACGAAGTGATATGCGCAAGATGATGATCACCATGCCAGGCATACAAACCAATCAGATTCTCCAGTCGGATGTGCTTTTTAGAATCGGGGTGAATGAATTCTTTTTTTAGGTCAGTATCCGTAAGCTGCTTTAGCAGCACGACCCATTTTGCGTGCAAAGCCTTCAATAACATAAGGGATAATGCAGGATCGGCTTTGGTCTCCGGTGTCTCTGCCCACAATTTTTCGTTATAGGTTTTGATGACGGGAGTTTCTTCTGTCAAGGACCATTTAAAGCGTATATAGGAATTCATATGGCTATCCGCCAGATGGTGGATTACCTGGCGCACTGTCCATCCTCCTTCGCGATAAGGGGTATCAATTTGAGTGGTCGTTAAAGTGGCGACTTCTTTTTCAAGCCTGGCAGGAAAGGTTTCAATACGACTAATCAAATGATCAAGTTCAGAGCGGGTGTACACGTCTTTCGGAAGATATTTTCCAATCGGATAACGTAAAGTTTCTTCCATGATTATTTAGGGTTCACTCAAAAAGTCATCGATTTTGATTTTTTCAAAAAAATTGGCC
>ERZ1292625.852-Hain-H41-01um-R1-852-length-41103-cov-11_pt1 | contig 41103 bp, 44 predicted proteins | sample MGYA00564400_ERZ1292625 | MGnify/ENA primary metagenome ERZ1292625 (study PRJEB36523, sample SAMEA6512639) | groundwater metagenome | collected 2019-01-08 | study: AquaDiva: Metagenomics assemblies of 32 groundwater samples
GACGCGCGATTCGTCGTCGTTCTCGTCGATGTCCGTTTTCATGTCTTCTGCCATATATGTAGGATTTAAAGCGTATTCTCAAACCTCTCCCTACCTGCGCCGCACGATGGCTGGCTCCGACACGCTCGTCTCGACCTCACCGTACCACCGGTATGGCTCGGTCTCCGACTCGATGTCTCGCCGACGCCACCATGCGGCTCGGCTTGGGAACCCAGGCTCAAGAATACGCTCTCGAGATTAGCACGAGAAAAGCCCTATTGCAAAGGGTTTCCGAGGTTAAAGACCCTCACCGCGTTTTCGACAAGCTGTCCCAGAAACACCCCCTCGTCTTCGCCCCGGATTTGGGCCAAGCGCTTTGCAACGTGTTCAACATAGAGAGGGCTATTCCGTTTTCCGCGATACGGCACAGGTGCGGCAAAGGGAGCGTCTGTTTCTGCCATAATCATGTCTTTTGGTATGAATTTGATGACTTCATCGTAGTCATTCGTGAATGTAACCGGACCATCAAATGAGAGCGAGAACCCGAGATCGAGGAATCGCTTGGCAATCGGAATGTCTCCAGCAAAAAAATGAACATTTCCCGTTGTAAGTTGTGGTTTGTTTGTTGTAAGTATCTGGAGAATGTCTTCGTACGCATCCATAGTTCCCGCGCTTGCCCGGCAGTGAAGCATGAGTGGGAGATTGTGACTTCGTGCAAATTCAATTTGGTCTATAAAAATCTTTTTCTGTTTTTCTTTGTATGTGGGGTCCGCCTCGCCTCCCGAACGCAAACCACGGTAGTAATCAAGCCCGCACTCCCCCACCGCAACCACTTTTGGATGAAAAAGTTTTTCAAATGCCTCTTTGTCAAATGATTCATTTGCATCGGTGGGATGAATACCAATCGTTGCGAACAAGTGATCGTGCGTCTGCGAAAGAGCAACTGCCTCTTTTGATGTCTTGAGATCGGTGCCAACGGTAATCGTCGCAATCCCCTTTTCCTTCATCTCCGCGATGATATCTTCCCGGTCTTCATCAAATTGGGAAAAATTCAAGTGTGAGTGTATGTCGATGTACTTCCAAGACATACTATTCTTTTCGTGCAAAAAGATTCTCGGGTTTTTTGTTTGCCTTCACTGCGTCTTTGATGATCTTTGACGTTGTGGGCATCAAAGGATTGAGCATGTTTGCAATTGTGTAAATTTGAATTACAAGTTCTTCAATAACCCGTTTACCTTTTTCTTTATCCTCTTTTACTAAACGAAAAGGTTGCGACATCTGAATCTTTTGATCACAACCATTGATATAAAGCCAGACGACTTCACAAACAGTATCAAATTGATAATCAGACAGTGAACTAAAAAATGTTGCCTCTGATATTTCTTCTGATAGAGAAGCGGGTGGGCCTTCTAGGTGCTCCTCTGCCATTTTCATGACACGCGATACGAGATTGCCCAGACCATTCGCAAGACCAGCGTTGTACCATTCATCAAGTTTCTCCCATGTGATATCGGAATCTTGGAACGGATGAGCATGCCGCAACAAAAGGTATCGAGTCGCATCTGTCCCATATTTTTCAACCATCTCATACGGACTGATGACGTTCCCCAAACTTTTACTCATACGCTGGCCATCCGAAATGATAAAGCCATGATAGAAGACCTGGTCAGTATTTTTCACCTGCGCAGACATGAGCATCGCTTGCCACATGAGCGATTGGAAGCGGACTTGATCCTTCCCTGCCATCTGCACGACATGTCCTTCCTCCCAAAACTTTTTAAATGTCCCCTTTGGATCTGCTGGCCATCCGAGGGTAGAGATGTAATCCGTGAGCGCATCAAACCATACGTACATCACTTGATCATTGTCCTCCGGAACAGGAATCCCCCACGAGAGACGCTTCTTCTCACGTGAGATGCTAAAGTCCTCGAGCCCCGACTTCACAAACTCTATCGCCTCAGCGCGTCGCCACTCGGGAACAATCACATCGGGACGAGAAAGATACTCGAGTAGTCGGTCTTGGTATTTACTGAATTTGAAAAAATAGTTTTCTTCGGCAATCGTTTGGAGCTCAAGTGATGGATGGAGAGAGCAGTGTCCGTTCTCGATTTCGCGGATTGTCTTATATGCCTCACATCCGACACAGTAGAGTCCCTCGAACTGTTTTTTGTATATATCCCCCGCGGCATCACATTTACGCCACATCTCCTGCGCTGCCTCGATATGGTACGTCTCCGTTGTTCGGATAAAAGCATCGTTGCTAAGATCGAGCGCCTCGCGAAGCTTTTTCACTTCGTTCGCATAGTAATCAACGTACTCCTGTACACCCTGCCCCGCCTTTACTGCCGCTTCATAGATCTTTTGTCCGTGTTCGTCGGTGCCAGTATTGAAAAAAACCTCATCGCCCCGCAATCGCCATGCGCGTGCGAGCGCATCGGCTTGTATAATCTCAAGCGCAAACCCAATATGCGGGTCCGCATTCACATACGGAATCGTTGTGGTTATATAACGTGTCGCCATTCTGGTGTTACGAGATAGGTACGTGCGGTGTCGAAGGTCGGCTCGAGAGATGCTTCCAATCGTTCACTAACTCCATGAGCGCTGATGCAATGGGAACAGAAAGGATGGCCCCCAAAAATCCTCCGAGTTGTGCACCGATAATGAGCGCCAAGATGACAACCATCGCAGGAACACCAACGACCTTGTGCACGACCAACGGATAGATGAGATGATTCTCAAATTGCTGGATGATGACGAAAAGCCCTCCTACAAGAAGTGCCTGTGACACGCCGCCATCGGAGAATCCGACCAAGATTGCAGGAATCGAAGAAATGATTGGGCCGAAAAGCGGGATGACCTCGAGAAGCCCCGCGAGAAGCGCAAAGAGGAATGCGTGCTTCACCCCAAGGATGGTGAGTCCGAGAAACACCAAGACACCGACCAAGAGCATGAGAAGAAGTTGTCCCTGCATCCACTGCCCTATCTTTCCCTGAGAGCGGCGCCAAAGATCAATCGCGTATGCCTGGTGGTTATGTGGTGTCACGATCTTCAAGAAGTTCTCAATTCCTTTCTCTTGCACAGCAAAGTAGAACGAGAGGATGATGATAAGGACGAATGAAAAAACACCACCGAAGATAGAGGAGACAATCTGGAATACTCCGCCCGGGATTGCAAGGAGCGACCGGATACCCGAGAGAAGATCACCTGCAGAAAAACTCTGCGAAATACCTTCGAGAATACCCGGTTCCGCGGTAATTTTGAATTGACCAAGAAGGTTTTGGATATCGAAGTTCCCGAAATACTGCGGTGCTTGCGAGAAAAAGTTTGCGGCTTCAAAGAGAAGTGGCGGGAGAGCAAGGTACACAACACCAAAAACAATGACTGCGATTGTGAGATAGATTGAAACAACACCAAGGGTCCGAGGTACCCGACGCCGAACAAACCACGCACTCATGGGCTCAATGGCCGAAGCAATCACCACAGCGGCGACCACAACCAAAACCAGATCACGCAGGAGATACACCGCGTATAAAGCAATCAAAACAAGGGCACTTTTAAGGACCGATGAGGGACTTATGTTGATTGTGACGTTGCCGGAGTGAGGCAGATTCATAGATACGGCTATTGTAGGGCCTCGGCGGTCGAAGAGCAATTGCTAATCCCGGACCTTTTCGTCGCCCGGATCGAACCTACTATCCTCTAACAAGAGCGTTGACATCGACTCGGCGAAGGCGGTGACGTCAACTCCTGCAAATCCGTCATGTCCGGAGAAGCTGACATCTTCAATAAGCGCCGGCGCAGTACCAACTTGGGTCACCGAGGGAGTAAGACCAATCTGAAATGCAACATCGCGCGACGCACTGCGGTATCCCACACCGGCGCGGACCGTCCCAACTCGCCAGATGACAACACCCGTGCTCGAATCATACTCAACATCTTCGTCCAAAGGATTCACAACATTCTTCCACGAAACGTAGGGAGGTAAAGATGCGCGGACCGTACTATCAGAAATATCGTTCAACGAATTCGAAAGAGACCACACGATGGTATACGTCGTTTCGCTCTCGGCGCGAGGCGGCATAGGCCCCGTGTTGTCAATCGAGCCCTCCGCATGCAATGCATATGCATCAAGGATGACACTTGAGGCGAGGTTGAGCGTCGTTGCGTGCTCCACACGAACCTCTTCTGGTACATCCCCTCCACCAACTGGCTTTGCAAGGAGACGGAGTATAAGACCCACCTTCGAATTTACCGTCGTTCCAGAAAGAGAGGACGCCGGCTTCAGATCAAAGCCCACCGCCGCACGACCCCCTTCGCCCGCACTAATCGTTTCCAATGTTGCAAGCGATCTCTTGTCCCAGATTATTTTATTCTTTTGTGAGTCATAAAAACCTCCCTGGGCACGAACCGATCCTTCGTCCACTGCATTTCCGTCAATTTCAAGTTCGATAACAGCGTCCGCGAGTTTGGTCGAGAGATTGTTCCTCCAATTGATATCAAGAGAAATCGTTTCACCAGAGCGTACAACAAATGTCTCTCCAGATTTTCCTTCGACAGAAAGCGAGAGGTCAACGAATGGCCGCGCAATGATGACGGTATGTTCCGCACGAGCGAATGATGTGCCGATGTCAGATGGATCCCCGCCACGCGCAACGCCGATCTCAAAACGGAAAATCCTCTCCTCGTCGTCCTGCCCCTCAAGAGTTCCTTTGATGCGGAGTGTCTTTTTTGTTTCAGGTGCAAGATCCCCCAGTGACCAGACCGCCTCGCTAAACGTCGGATCGGGATCGCCTGATTCGAACGTGAATCCGAACGGATATTCAGCAGAAAGCACTACGTCTTCAAGTGGCGTAGGCGAATTCGATTCCACCGTAACCTCAAGAGCAATATCGTTCCCCGAGTTAATACGATTTGGAGCATCAACGGATATGCGGACCGGCGTGTCGTCGAGTGTTACAATAAATTTTCTCTCTTTCACAAAAACAGCGCTTGACCCCGAAACGCGATACTCCAGAGAAACGATGATCTCCTGCTCCTCTCCTTTTTCGCCAAAGATGACAGCGCGAGTCGTTGTTGCGATGCGCTCGCCCGGAGAGAGATCTCCGAGTCCGACACGATATCGTGGCAGTTCAATCCGCACATCCTCGGCCGAGCGCGTTCCTTGCGGATATTCGACCACAAGATCGGCGACTTCAAGGGTGGAAGTGTTGTTGTTGATGATCTCAATCGCAAGCGGCAAAGGGTCACCGGCAGAGAGAATCGCTGGGCCCGTGACAGTTATGCTGATCTTATCCGTTGAGAGGATATTACGATTTCCTGTGAGAAAGAACGCCGCGACACCAAGCGCAACGAGAAAAAAGGCCGCTGCCGCCACAAAAACCCACCGTACGAGTGTGTGATGTTTTGGTGTGAGTTTCATGCGCGAAAAAAGCGAATTTTGTTCACCTGCCTGGCCGGCAGACAGGCCGTGCTCATGCGTCCAATCCTTTTTAACATCGTATATATCTTGATGGAAACGTGCGCGATGATCAAGGTTTGTTTGCCCTTCCCCCGGCTTGTAGAGTTCTTGGGATAGCGATTCAAGCGGGCTGTCGGTGTCTTTGTTTTCCGTCATACTACATAAGTATACCGTAGGTTCACTGGCTTCAATAGCATGGTTCTCACGTGCGACGCATCTCTTGTTCGTCGTGGGTCGTAGGTTGTTTCTTTATTTAAATATATTGAAATTCTTTAAAGACGGCCCGATACAGCTCAACAACACGGCGCGCTTCGCGTGATGTCAAAACGAAGTCACCACCACCGTGCGCGATACGATTCCGCACCTTGTGTGCTTCCCACGCAGCATCAAGTGTCTGAAAATCACTCTTTTCTATTGCGCGCATTTTGTCTCCCAAGGCCTCTCCGTGATATCCCATGCTCGTGATAAGTTCATCAAGCATGACGTCTGCTTCAAGAATTGCAACGCGCCAATCTCCTGGATTTTCCGAACTTATGAGAATTTCCACACGCTCCCACTTTTTATTCTTTTGTGTCAATGGGTCCTCAACGAGTTTTCGTTCGAGCATCTTCATTTGCAAGCGATGTTTCTGCATCGTCTTTCGGAGAGACCACCACGAATAGAGCGTCCCTGCTCCTGCAAGTATCGAAACAATGGCTGATATCCAGAGGAAAAGTGTGCGGAACGAACCAAGGAACGCCAAGAATGTCCGTTTCAAAATCATGAGATTGATGCTCTCCACCCACCCTGAAGGCGATTCTTCGAACTGTACGTACCACCACGCATCTCCTTCGAGGAAACGCGGCCCTTCAGCGAGACGCCCCACCGCATCTTCGTCTTGAATACCAAGAAGTTGTATTTTTTCGGGCAACGCCCACACTTCTGTTCCCCATCGTGTTTTAACAAGAGTTCCGATTGGAGTATCGGCAGAAAGCGAACCCGTCGTACCGTTAGGAAGATCGTCTGCCATGTCTACAACACGCGATCCGACACCTTCCAAAAGAGCGCCAACAATAAAGATGATTGCCAGGGCACCAAAAAGCCATCCAAGGACGTCACTCGACTTTGCAAGCCCGCCTCCCTCTCCTCCTTTTTTCTTATCCGATTTTTTATCTGGTTTTTTCTCCGCCATAATTACAGAAACATCTCTTGAAATACGTCTTGGCCTATTCCGCGCGAAAAATCACCGAACCGAACCCATGTTGGTTCAATCTTCACAAAAACCACCTCACCCATGTTCATCTTTGAGACAGGAGGAATAACGCTTTTTGCGGCAACCATTTCAACAAGCTTTGAAAAAAACTCGTGTACATCGTGAGCATCTGTAACGATAGACGCATGCCCCTCTATTTGTATTGTCTGCGGCGGATTCGTAAACGCAACCGCAAATGAAACATCTGGGTGCGCCATAATATTCTTATGCTTTCGACTTTCGAGGTGAGTCAGAAGATAGATGTTCAGTTTCTCATCAAATGTATAGTATACGAATGCGGACTCGGATTTTTCTTCACCTGAAACGGTCGCAATAACACCGAGCTTGTCTGTATCGGCCTTGAGAAACTCTTTGATTTTTTCTGTGAGTCCTTCGTTCATGTTTTTGTTATAGGTGTTTGCGGCGAGTTCCTTATGCTTTTTTCTTTTTACGTATCGGATTCATCTTCGCGTTTTTCACACTACCTTCGAGACGCGGTGGTCGCGTAAGATGCATGATGGTCCGCATGCGGCGTTTGTCATTCTTTGTTGATTTCTCGTGTGTTTTTCCCATATTTTTCCACGATTAAAAAGCTAACGTGCTTTCTCTATACCCATCATAATAACGCTTTTCTCCTTTTATCGAAACCACTCTCGCGCACTATGCGGCCATCCACGCAGAAGAAGAAGTGCCAACGGCGCGCCCCAGTTTGCCCAGCGCTCGACAAAGTCCCAGATGGGCTCGCCAACCAAAGGACGTACCAAGGCCGTCCACAGACCCCACAATGCCATCCAGAGAATCGCGATACGGATTGGCTTCACGAGAACGAGAAGTCCGAGCAAAAGATCAATGATTCCCACAATGGTGAGAAGTGTTGTTGCTGTTCCAACATCGGTAATACCAAAATTTGAAAACCACCCAATCCACTGCGCCTTTCCTTGAAGTGCGAAAACACCGTGGCCAATAAATTCTCCGGCAACGCTTATACGAAGGACCCACTCAATTGCTTTTGTATTCATATACAAGAGTTACTTAATAATAAAGTAATGCATCAACAATCATCGTACCTGCCCACCGAACGCTTCGTCTTCACGATCTCCTTCCGCATCATGTTTTGTTTTGTGGATACGTCCGTCGATATGATTCGGTGGAGCATATACAGTGTATACCTTAAGAGATTCATTTCCTGTGTTGATGACGTTGTGACGTTCGCCCGGGTGCACCACAAGAACGTCCCCCGCCACAAGGACACTCTTCTCTCCATCAATAATCGCTTGTGCCTCGCCACTCGCAAAAAAGAGTATCTGTTCCACGTGAGCGTGAGATTCTTCACCGATATCTCCGCCTGGCGGGATATCCATCACAACAAGCTGTGTCCGCTCTCCTGTGTGAAGCACTGTTCTGAAATTCGTGTTGTTTTCTGTTTCTACGATGAGGTGCGTTCTATAGGCCATGTGTGTTGCTTAGATTTCTCCTAAAAATCTCTTTCCGACAGAAAAGAGACGGTTCTCCGCAAGGTGCGGCGCGACAAGTTGGAGCCCGAGAGGAAGTTCAACGCTGTCTTCGGTGACTGTTCCCGATGGAACGGAAAGCGCAGGCATGCCGGTTAAGTTTGCTGAAACCGTAAAGACATCTTCAAGATACATCGCGACGGGGTCGTTTACCTTCGCTCCAATCTTGAATGCGGGTCCTGCGGTTGTCGGCAATGCCACCACATCACACCTTGAGAATGCGTCCGTGAAATCTTTTGTGATGAGACGCCGGAGCGCGTTCGCTCGGTTGTAGTACGCGTCATAGTAGCCAGACGAAAGAACATAGGTGCCAATCAAGATGCGGCGGCGTGGTTCTGGACCGAATCCTTCACCTCGTGTTTTGAAGTAATCCCCGATGACATCCTCCCCTTCCTTGTGCGAACCGTATTTAACACCGTCGAATCGCGCAAGATTTGCCGATGCTTCTGCGGGTAAAATAACGTAATACGTCGGCACAGAGTAGTGCACGTTCGGAAGGTCGATATCAACAAGTGTGTATCCAAGAGATGAGAGTTTTACGAGTGCATCATCAAAGTTTTTTTGTACGTCCTCACGAAGCTTGTTTTCTTCAAGGAATTTTCGAGAAACACCAATTTTTAAGTTTGTCGGTTGTAAGTTGTTGGTTGTTGGTTTGTGGTCATTTTCATCTACCGTTGTTGAATCAAGAGGATCTTTCCCTTTTATTGCGTTGTAGACAATCTCGACATCGGAAACGCTCTTTCCAATAGGGCCAATGACATCAAGTGATGAGCCGAGTGCAATCAAGCCGTTCCGGGAAACAGATCCGTATGTGGGTTTTAAACCAACAACACCACAGAGTGCGGACGGTTGGCGAACTGAGCCCCCTGTGTCAGATCCGAGTGCGGCAAGACAACTCCCCATTGCAACAGCCGCGGCAGAACCACCCGAGGAACCACCCGGAACACGTGTTGTATCGAGGGGGTTTTTTGTCGGACCCCATGCTGACTGTTCTGTTGATGCTCCCATCGCAAATTCATCAAGATTCGTGCGGCCGAGAATGATCGCACCCGCTTGTTTTAATTTTTCAGTCACTGTCGCGTCATATGGCGCAACATATCCTTCGAGAATTTTTGATCCTGCAGTTGCTGTGTGACCTTTTACTAAAATATTATCCTTGAGAGCGATTGGGATTCCAAGCAAGTTGTTTGGTTCGTTAGTTGTTTGGTTCGTTAGTTTTTTGTCTGCTTCGCGGGCTGCATCGAGAGCGTCATCAAACGTCTCAAGATATGCGTGTATGTCTTCATTCTTCTCCTTGATAATAGAGAGACACGCCTCCGTGAGTTCAACTGCAGAAAATTCTTTTGCATCGAGATCTTTTCGCGCTTCACTGATTGAAAGTTTTGAGATATCAATCATATTTAGAGTATCTTCTTTACTTTCACGAAGTTTTTCTCACGCGAGGGGGCTGCCGCAAGGAGGTCTTCTGTGTAGATACCTTTTGCGTGCGGTTCTCCGTCTTCGCGGAGGACGTTTTTCGGGATTCCTTCTACGTTCTTTGTCTCACCGGTAGATGCTCCCTGGATTTGACCCACAAACTCCAGAATCCCCTCCAGGTCATGTGCGAGTTTTGCCTCCTCTTGAGGAGAAACAGCGAGGCGAGCAAGTTGTGACAGGACCTTGATATCGGGTTTTGTCATAAAAGTAGTTTACCTTACTTTGTCTTGTTGTCAGAAGCCGCCGAAAACGTCTTTGACGTTCGAAAATGTGTGTAGTATAAATTACATTGGACAAGGGGCATCGCCCAGGAGGAAGTACCAGTGACCAAGACGCTGCCGGGGACCATTCTTCTCCAGGGCTGTGAAGGCGGCGTTGCCGTCTTCACAGCCCAGATTGGAGGTGGTCACGAATCGATCGCCCTTCCGGAGGGTGTTACACGGGCCCAGACGGGCGGGTATACCATGATCGACGGACAACCCTTCCTGTGGGGGGTCATACCGCTGGGGGACGGCGAGGTCGTTCCCGCGTATCAACGAAAGGACAAGCAAGCTCTTGTGCTGTACATCGCCACGGAAAGACAGAGGCCGTGGCGAGTGTGTCGAGTCACGAGCTCGGGGCTCGAGGAGAGTTCCCGGCATTTCGACCGTTTGGTCGCGATGCGCACGGCACTCCGCCTCCCCTAAGGGTGGGGTCGTAGTACATTGGCGAATCGGGGCGTTCCTTCGGGGACGCCTTCGCTATTTTAACAACAACAAAAATTCGTCTTCCGAAAGGATTCTCACATCCAATTTTTCTGCCTCGTCATATTTGCTGCCTGGATCTTCTCCGGCAACAACGTAATCGGTCTTTTTTGAAACAGAACCCGAGATACTTCCGCCAGCCCTACGAATCCTTTCTTTTGCTTCATCGCGACTCATTCCTGAAAGCGTTCCTGTGAGAACAAATGTTTTACCCTTCAGGTTGTTGGTTGTGGGTTGTCGGTTTTCGGTTTGTACCACGATGTGTTTTAACAAGTGTTCAAGCATCTTTTTATTTTCCTTATCTCCAAACCACTCACGAAGTGCTCGCGCAACAATGTCCCCCACCCCTTCAATCCTCTGAAGTTCTTCTTCCTTTGCTTCGCGGAGATCTTGGAGTGTACTGAAATGTTTTGCAAGGTCAATTGCTGTTTCTTCTCCAACATGCGGAATGGAAAGTCCGGCTAAAAGTCGTGCAAGAGAAACACTCCGCGCCTTTTGTAGTGCCACAACGATATTATCCGCTGATTTTTCCGCAAACCTCGGCAGTGAGAGAAGGTCGCCTTTTGTTATTGTGAAAAAGTCCGCATATTCAGAAACAAGACCTTTTTCGACAAAAATTCTCACTTGCTCTTCACCCACCCCTTCGATATCAAATGCGTGTTTGCTCGTGAAATGTCTGAATTTCCGGAGTTGTTGCGTGAATGAGCCCGGATACTTACATCGCCATGCTGCCTGCCCGGGAACACGCTCAAGAGAACCGTCTCCTCCACACAGAGACACGTGCGTCGGAAATTTCCATTCTTTCTCCTTCCCCGTTCGAAGTTCTTTAAGAACCATCACAACTTCAGGTATGACATCTCCCGCGCGTTGAAGAACAACGGTATCTCCGATGCGGATATCAAGGTCCTTGATGAAATCCTCATTGTGAAGTGTTGCGCGCGAAACCATAACTCCACCAACACGAACAGGTTTGAGGTGTGCAACAGGCGTTAAAACGCCCGTGCGCCCTATCTGAAGTGCGATATCTTCAACAATCGTTGTTACCTGCTCCGCGGGGAATTTGTACGCAACACCGAAACGCGGTGCTTTTGCGGTATGACCGAGTATCTTTTGTTGAGCGACACTATTTACCTTTATGACAACGCCATCGATATGATACGGTATCTCGTGACGTTTTTTGATCGCATTTTTATAGTACGTTTCTATTTCCTCAAGTGTCTTTGCCAATTTGTATTCAGAGTTCACAGAAAATCCAAGCCGCTTAAGGAGTTCCAGTTCTCCAACCTGAGTTGTTGGTTGTTGGTTGTTGGTTGTTGGTTGAAACGCATCTACGTCATACACAAAACTCTCGAGCTTCCTCGATTCGGTCACCGATGCATCCAACTGGCGAAGCGACCCCGCAGCCGCATTCCGCGTGTTTGCAAAAATCGCTTCTTCCTCTTTTTCTCTTTCTTTGTTGATACGTGTAAGTTCCTTTTCTGAGAGCCAGATTTCTCCGACAGCCGTGATCGATACTTTTTCTGTTAAGAGGTTTGGAACCGACTGAATCGTTCGGATCGTGTGTGTCACATCTTCCCCGACTTCCCCGTCCCCTCGCGTCGCTGCGCGCGCCAGCGTTCCCCCTTCGTATGTAAGAACTGCTTTGACGCCGTCGATTTTCCGTTCAAGACAATATTCAACTGGATCGGTATTCCCTTCCTTCGCGAGTATCTTTTTCACGCGCGCGTCCCACTCTGTGAGTTCTTTCTCGTTAAAGATATTGTCGAAGGAGTATTGTTGCACCGCATGGCGGACCTTTGAAAACGCCTCCGCGGGGCGTGCTCCGACTTTTTGCGTAACCGGTTTTTTTGGAGCAAGGTCGGGGTACTTCTTCTCAAGTTCGCGCGCTTCACGCGTCAAAGCGTCATATGCTTCGTCTGAAATCTCGGGCGCATCAAGCGTGTGATAGAGGTGATTGTGACGTTCTATCTCCTTTGCAAGCATTTCGTACCTCTCTTTTGTCTTCTTTGGGACGGCCATAGACCTTCATTATACCCCATGGAGCGGCTCTATTTTTGACATGTTAGCCGAAAAAGAGACAATTGATAATTGTTTTTTGAGTTGTAAGTCGTTGGTCGTAGGTTACTCAGTACGTCGCCTTGATTGCGCGCTCAACTCGTCGAGGATCGGTGAGAGAGCAGGTATTGTATCCGCGCGAGATAACAGTCGTTTCGTCAGAATTCTTAGCAACAGTTACCGTTGAACATCTTCCATCAGGAAGCGCGATGTCAAATGTCGTCGTTGCGGCATTTCCTCCCGTCACCACATTCCATCCAGATGTCGAATCCCATCCTGTTGCCGGGTCGGTGATGTCAGCACCAAGACATACTGCTCCGCTACTTTGAGAAATGGGGTTCGTAAATTGTGGATTGGGTAATTGTTGAGATAGCTTGCTGACTTCAGTCGGCGAGAGGGCGCGATTATAAATGCGCAAATCGTCCACTGCCCCCTTCATGCGCGTTACTCCATCATCACGAGACCCAATACGCAGTGTCCGACCACCGTCAGCAATAGTAGTCACAAGCGGGCCCGATCCGTTTGTTGAACCGTTTCGATAGTGTGTCACTGTAATACCTGACTTAACAACGACGAGGTGCTGCCAAACACCAAGCGTTGGGGCAGATGTTCCTGACACAACCGCAAAACCTGTTCCGTTACCCATGAAAAATTGTGGCATGCCGCTTGTTTGCGAAAGATAAAAGTCATATGGATTAGGGATGTTGTTCCTTGTCTTACCGACAATACCGTTGAAATTCGCAAAATCATCTACTTTCACCCATACGGCGATAGTGAGATCCCCCGTAAGCGAAATGCTGTCTTGGTCCGATACTTCCACGTAGTCATTCACCCCATCAAGGTGGAGCGCCCCGCCCACTTGACCGCTTACCCACGCCATCGCTGCGTCGACACCCTGAAGCACACCGTCGTTTCCCTTTCCGCTCGAGTCGCGCGCAACGGTTGCTCCAGTATCGTCTTCAAACCGCCAATATCCTTGGAGTCCGCTCGCAAGCGAATCCCCGAAGAATCCAAATGCGGGCGATGAAAGACCGCTGTAATTCAAATCCCAATAAAATGCACATTCGATTCCACTGTCCGCCGCATAGAACGCGTTTGTTGATTCACGAGACCCCGAAGAGAGAACAAGTTCTTTGAACGTGATGTTGAAAATTGCGATGCCGATCGCCAAAAGGAGCGATGCGACAAGAACGGCGTAGAAGAGGGTGAAGCCACGCTGCGTACGTAGCGCGGAAACTCCAAATTCCAAAGTCCAAATTCCAAAGAATTCAGAGATTCTGTTTTTCTTTTGTTTAGTTGTTTTAATCATTGGAGTTTATTTGGATTTTAGTACTTGGTATTTGGAATTTACCGTAGTGCGGTCGTTACTCCCAGTTAAAAAGATATTCATTCACCGTAACGCTTCGGGTAAGTTTTCCGTCGTTCCATGAGGTTGCCACGATTATGTGTGCTTCACGACCCGCAACCGTTTCGGTGATAGTGACACTTCGGGTAAACTTCGTCGGCAACCAATCACTTTCGTATCCATAGAGGCCAACTTCTTCGTCAAACCGAAGCGCCGGACACGTTCCCGTGCACATTGCAATCGTATTCTGAGGAACATCGACGGTACATGCTCCCGTACACGCATCAAGCCCTTCGAGCCACACTTCACCCTGAAGCGCATTTGTGTCCCGTATGTTCCTCGCGTACTCAATCGCTTCTTGACCCAAAAATGTCGCTATCACTTGGTCACGTGCAACACGGGACGCATTCAGTCCTTGCGAACCAAGCGTCAGAGGTCCTGCGACAGCCAGGAGAAGTATCGAAATTGCAACAAGTGTTTCAACGAACGTAAAACCACGCCGCGCAGATGGCGCGGAAAGTCCAAAGTCCAAAATCCAAAGTCCAAAGATTTGATTTTTCTTTTGTTTTGTTTTTTTAATCATTGGAGTTTGTTTGGATTTTGATGCTTGGTATTTGAAATTTACCGCACCTTAGCGATCAAGCGTCCTTTGGCTTACAAGCGTCTGGAGATTAAAATTTGTTTGCGCTTTCGTTGTTCCGGCAATTCCCTTCACCACAATAAGAACCCGCGGTTGCTGGTCATCGTTTGATCCCACCCCATCGACATAGAACGTAAGAGATGAAATGGTCACTTCGGGAGCCGTCAAGGGATGGAACGGACCGCCATCAATCGAACGCTCGATGCGATGTTCGTTTTCGTTGAAATTGTATTCGATTTCACGGCCGTTGGTATCAACAAACATCATGGAAGGCGACCCGTTTATCGCACAGTTTGAGACCGAGCAATCATAGTCAGTCCCGACACGGATAGTGCGCGTCATGCTCTCGAGAGAGAACGTGAGGTTATTCATGACCGATTTGACCGCCTGTGCCTTTCTGTTCGCTTCAAGAATAGAGACAAGAGACCCTGTCGCAATCACCATGACAACAGAAAAGATGAATATCGCAACAATCATCTCGACCAACGTGAAGCCTTGCTTCATATTGGTGGAAACTCCAAATTTCAAATTCCAAAATCCAAATATTTGGTTTTTCTTTTGTTTTTTTATTTTGGTCATTGGAGTTTGTTTGGAGCTTGGATTTTGGTATTTGGAGTTTATTCCTCCTCCGGTCTCTCAATCGCAATCTGCCCCGTTGATTCGACAAGGATCCATCTCTGTCCGGTGGTCCTTACCGATTGTATTTCGATACGCCCTCGCGCTATCGCTCCGCCGTCGATGATTGCATCCGGTTCAGGCCGCCTGAAAACGATGGTGAGATCATCGAGGCCACAATTGTCCGCCTCATCGTCACAAAGATCCCCAACCGACGCACCTCGTCCAATCGTAAATGTCTGAAGCGTCTCTTGGGGTGCGTCATAAAAAAGATCATTGTCAGAATCGATGAAAAGAACATACGTCGTGCTCTCGTCCTCAAAATATATTCCGTATGGCCTGTCAGATATCCCTTGAGACACGCGGACGTTAATACCGTACTGTTGTGCCTGCCTGACCGAAAGAGCAATGTCGTATGCGAGATTATTCAAAAGGACTTCGTCATCGAATTTTGCGTTCCGAACGATCACAACCGTCGAGATAAGGGCGAAGATCGCAACCGTCACCACCATTTCAACAAGAGTAAACCCTGACACTAAGTTTTTCGTTGCTGTATGTGGTGCAAGGTTTGATTTTGATACAGCAAATCTTTCTACTATCCAACAGAAAAATTGAGAGATGTATTTCCGCACCGTTTGCACCGACGAAAAACTTAGTGTACGGGTAAATCCTTTTTGGAAATGAGCACTATGTGGTGGGTGTTTCATACTACAATGTCAGAAGAGAAAATAAATCGATTCCCGAGAGAAACACAAAAAGCGTTGCGAGTACCAGAAATGGCCCAAACGGAATCTCGCTTTTAAGAGTCAAACCGTGCTTTCCTGAAAGTTTTCCAATAGCGAGAAGGGCAATGCTCACAATTGCTCCTGCCCACACCGCAAGGATAAGCGCGGTAAAGCCGCCAGAAATGCCGAATAAAAATCCGATTCCGAGCGCGAGCTTAGCATCGCCAAGCCCCATCCATCGTCCACGCGAAAGTAACCAAAGAAGCGCGAAAGGAAGCGCGACAACAACTCCATTCACAATGATGATACCGAGCATAAGCGGGTCCACAGACAACCCTGCCAGAATAAAAACCCACACAAACACAACAACATCAAATGTATACACGAGACCATCGGGGATTATTTTATGAAGGATGTCGTATGTTGCGATTGCGATTAAAAGCGCGGAAATCACCCAACCAAAAAGAATAAATAAAACCGCAAGATCTCCAAACATACTTCCCTTCCACACAACAAGAGCAAACGCAATTGCTGTTGCAAACTCAACCAAAGGATACTGCGGTGAGATTTTTGTTTCGCAATAGCGACACTTTCCGCCAAGAAAAAGGAAACTCAAGATAGGGAAAAGATCGATCGGTGAGAGTATGCGACCACACACACCGCATGCAGAACGGCCGCGGAACATGCGTCCTGTGTTGTAACGAAGCACAAGAACATTCAAGAAACTACCGACAACCGCACCAAAGATGAAAGCGAAAAGAATCCAGAGAGACATACCCTAGTATACCGTATCCTGTGGGCTCATTTTGGGAGAGGTGAATAAAAAAAAGAAACACTCCGCAGAGGCGGAGTGTTTCTTTTTCGCTTACAGGATGCTCGCGATTACGGTGCGACCCAGTAGTTCTCTGTGCCTCCGTTCGCTGCGTCACAAACGCTGTTCGAGGAAGATGTACCGATAGACGCAGGATCTTCAAGTGTCGTTCCCAAACAGTAGCTTGTCGTACCGCTTGCTGAATATGCGTACGAGGCATTCAACGGATCAATCGGAACTGACGCGATGAACGTCGGTGCCAAGAGTGATGTTGATGCAGGGTACTGGCGGTTTTGATCGAAGTAGAGCTCCGATGCGAGCTTAATCTGCTGAAGATCAGCAAGACGGCGTGCGTCACGTGACTTTCGGCGGGCGCTGTTCAAGGATGCAAGAACGACCGACGAGAGAATCCCGATGATCGCAATCACCACGAGAAGCTCAATGAGTGTAAAACCTTTTTTTGACTTCATAGAGATGAATAATTTAATAAACTCGTTACTTACTAAAAAGAGTAACGTATCCATTATAAATGCCTTTTTGGGCCTGAAAACCGCCCTGTGGACAACTCTCCGCGCCTCCTCTTTTTGAAATGCACGGGTAAAATCGATGCACGATTTTCCCTCATGCTCGGCGCGTCCGCCTCCGCAAGTCATTTCAAAAAGAGGATTCGCTCCGTATGTTATAAATACGAAGAAAAACACTTAGAACCCTGATGAAATGTTGTAGATCGGGATCAAAACAGATGCCAGCAAGGTTCCCACACCAAGACCCAAAAGAACAATCATTGCGGGCTCAATAAGGTCGACGAGCGTATCAACAGCATTCGTCACTTCTCTTTGATAGAAACGTGCAAGCGTCTTCAAAATCTCGCCCAATTCCCCTGTCTCCTCTCCGATTCGTATCATCTGCACCATGACGTTCGGGATATCGTGCGTTCCCGAGAGAGCATCGGCAACCGATGACCCACCACGGACTGCCTCGACTCCTTTTACGAGGATGTCTTCATATACCTGATTCCCCACAACGGTTGAACTGATTTCAAGAGCGCGGACCATCGGTATGCCCGACGTGAGCATTGTGTTCATGTTGTCCGCGATTCGTGCAAGGTAGAGTTTGCGGAACAGGGACCCGACATAGGGAAATGCGAGTTTCAAACGAGCGATTGATGCTTGCCCATCTTTTGTCCGCGTATATTGCCAAAGGAAGAACATGGCAACCGCAAGCGCGATAAGAACGAATATTCCATATGACACCAAGAATTCACTGAGTGCGATGACTGCTCCTGTGTATGCGGGTACATCCTGCCCGCTCTCCGAAAGGATCGTCGAGAGTTTTGGAATGACGGTCGTCAACATGAGTATCATCACGATTACAAAGACGCCAATGACAAATGCAGGATAAATGAGAGCATTTCGCGCTTTGGATGTGATCTCATAGGAGCGGTCGAGATAATCGGCAAGATAGAGGAATGTTTGGTCGAGTTTTCCTGACTCTTCACCGGCACGCACCATGTTTACATAGAACGAAGAGAACGCTTTCGGGTGCTTCTCAAGTGCTTTTGAGATTGCGCTCCCGCCCTGGAGGTCGTTTGCGATTTCAGAAAGCGCACGACGAAGCGCAATATTCTCTGTTTCTTCACCAAGCAATCGAAACACGCGAAGCGCAGAAACCTGTGCTTCAAACAGTGTCGCAATCTGTCGCGAAAGAATGACAACCTCTTTGTTAGAGATCCGTTCGAAAAAAGATATCTTGCCAAAGAGGCTCTTTTTTTCCGCACTTTCGATCGAAACGATGATGAGACCCCGCTGTTGGAGCGAGCGGACTGCAACATCCTCGCTCAAAGCATCGATTGATCCTTTTGTTTCTGCTCCTTTTTGGTCAAGCGCGTTATACGAGAACAACATAGATCATTGGCTTATGAGAATAAGTGCGGTGATGACAACAAGCGCGAGTCCAAAGTATGCGATCCACATATGATTACAACAATTTCTCAAGAATCGTTGGATTGAGTGAGTGCATACGTGCATCCTCAACGGTGATGTCTCCGCGGCGCACCAACTCAGCAAGAGAGCGGTTCATGTCAACCATGCCGTAGTCAGACCCGGTCTCGATGACGCTGTCGATCTCGTGCGTGCGTGCTTCGCGGATGAGGTTTGCGACCGCCTTCGTGTTTATCAAAAGCTCATACGCGGGGACCATGCCACCCGAGACCTTCTGTATCAAGCGTTGCGAGAAAATACCGAGAAGCGACCCGGCCAACTGCACCCGTACCTGCGCCTGGCTCTCCGGCTGGAACGAGTCAATGATGCGGTCGATCGTCTGGGACGCATTGTTCGTGTGCAAGGTCGAGAGTACCAGGTGTCCTGTTTCAGCAGCAGTAACCGCTGTCGCGATCGTTTCGGGCCCACGCATCTCACCAATCATGACAACGTCAACATCTTGTCGGAAGAGCTGATTAAGTGCTTTATGGAAATCAATCGTATCAATACGCACCTCTCTTTGATTGATCATTGATTTCTTCGGCTCAAAGATATATTCGATCGGGTCTTCGATTGTCACGATATGATCTGGTCGTTCAGAGTTCACGACATCAATCATCGCAGCAAGCGTCGTTGATTTCCCGTGCCCCACAGGTCCCACAACAAGGAAGAACCCTTGCTGTCGGCGAGCAAAGTCGGCGAGCACGCTCGGCAGGTTCAACTCTTCAATCGTCCGAATCTGCTTCGGGATGAGACGCAATGCAATCGCAACAAAACCACGGGCGAACGAGCAATTCCCGCGAAAACGGACTGTATCATTGTTATAACTGTATGAAAAATCAATCTCTTTCTCGCGCAAAAAGGTTTCTTTGTTCTCAGGTGAAAGTAATATCTCCATGAGTCCACGTGTATCCGCATCAGTGAGTTCATTTTTTGTGACCAAGGGAAGTAAGAGACCATTCACGCGGATCGTTGGATGATACCCCGTGTTCAAATGAAGATCGGACGCACCCTGCTTTAGGGTTGTTTCAATCAATTCCGTAAGTTGTGTATCGTATGCGCCTGCCATAGATAGATATAGTGTACTACGGATTATTGTAAACGTGATTGCCGCATGAGCACATTACTCCCTTGCTGCTTCTTTCTCTCCTTTCTTTCCATCCTCTTGTGTATCTTCTTTTTCTTCCTCTTCCTCGACGCTGTCATATGCTCCTCCGAGCGTATTCACCTCCTCGAACGGCACAAGCCCGTTCATGCTTTTTATAAGCGCATCTTCGCGCATCGTGAACATTCCTTGTTTCCGCGCTACCTCGCGCACCTTCGGTTCTGTCGGATTCGTCAAAATGACCTGCTCGAGATCTTTATTCATTTCCATAACCTCGAATACCGCCATGCGCCCTTTTGTTCCCTTCGGACACGCCGTTGTTGGTTTGAGCCCTGTCAAAGAGCTTGCCTGCGGAATCGTGTCGCGGAACTTTTTCGGTACATCGGCGAACTCGTTATCAATCATCGCCCTAACACTTCCCTCAATGGGGATCTTTGTTCCTCCGTCGGGACAGATCTTTTTCACCAAGCGTTGCGCCATCGCAAGTGCCAGAGTTGGTGCAATCAGGTACGGGTCAACGCCCATGTCAATCAAACGAGGAATGACACCAATCGCATTGTTGGTGTGAATTGTCGAGAACACGAGGTGACCAGTAAGAGCGGCCTGCACGGCAAGTTGTGCCGTCTCTTTGTCACGGATCTCCCCCACCATGATGATGTCCGGGTCCTGACGAAGTGTGGTTCGAAGACCTGATGCGAATGTATATCCAATCTCTGGCCGCACCTGTGACTGGTTCATGCCGGGAATGTTGTACTCAACCGGATCCTCGAGAGAAAGGACGTTTTGCGTCTCGCGGTCGACTTCTTCAAGCATTGAGTAGAGCGTTGTCGTTTTTCCTGATCCTGTCGGTCCTGAAATAAGGATAAGACCGTACGGTTTTTTGATCGCATTTCTGACCAGCCGCAGATCGCGCTCAGAGAGTCCAATTTCACCCAAAGGAAGAACACCTTTTTCAGGATCAAGGATACGAATAACGACTTTTTCACCGTAGTACGCAGGAAATGTCGAAACACGCAGATCAATCTTTCGTCCCGCCACGTGTGCGGAAAAACGGCCGTCCTGCGGTTTTCGTTTCTCGTCAATCTTCATGTTCGAGAGGATCTTGATGCGCGCAACGATTGCTGGATGCACGTTCAAAGGAAGCGTCAAACTTGTTGCCATCACACCGTCAACACGGAAGCGAATCCGGAGTTCCACATCCGTTGGTTCAATATGGATATCTGATGCATTTTCTTCGACAGCGTGGTTCAAAACCGTCGCAACAATCTTCGTAATTGGCGCATCCTCGACAATCGTTGTGTCAGTCGTTCCCCGCGTTTCGTCACGTGTCCGCTTAATCGATTTTTGCTGCTCGGTATTAAGTTCTGTCTCAAGATCAGTCAGGGCCTCTGTCACCTCTCCCGAGAGTCCTTGGTAATTCTCCACCCCTTTCTCGAAGTCGTTCTGTGAGATCAAGAAGAGTTTGTATGGAATCCCCGTTTTGTGAGAGATGAATTGGAGTGCATCTCGCGCTTCGATGTTATCAGGGTCAACAACACCGACCTCAAGAGCGCCGTCTTTCATACCGATTGGGATGAAGCGGTAGTGTCGCGCCGACTCTTCAGGAATCGTATTCAAAACGTCAAATGAGATCTCCTTTGGGTCAACGGTCCTCGTGGGAAGCCCGTAGTAGACACCTTTTGCAGTTAAAATATCCGTCGGTGATGCACCGCGGCTTCGCACAATCTCTTCAAGCGTCTTCCCGCTTGCGACTGCCTCCTTCTCAATCTCGGGAGGCGCGCCCTCGGGTAGAGTTCCGTTTTGTACTAATTGATCCAAAAATGACATTCGACTTTAGGTTGTAGGTTGTAGGTTTCTTTAGAAGTCAGGTGTCGTCGTCGTTCCAACTGGTGTCGTCACCGCACCGATGGGTGCGAATGGGTTTCTGCGTCCGATGGGTTCAGGTGGAATTGAGACAGTAAAATCTTCGAGTGTCGCGAACGCAGGGTCAGAGAGGACCTTTCCTCCAAGAGTCAACGAGCGGAGCTCGAGAAGTAATGAAAGAAGGTCTCCCCCCGCTTCGGCGGGAAGATTTTCAGACGTCTCAGTCGAAAGCGCGGGTGCTTCATCTTTTTGCACGAAGAATTTGTACGCAACAAAAAGCAGGATGAGAATAACGAGTACGATGATGCCTTTTTTAATGAGTGGGGGCATGATTTATTTGAGCCAATACGTGGTCAAGGAAATGGTGTAGTTTGTGAGCGAATTCGCGGTGTCCCCTGCAGTAAATGCGATCGACTTCACATCAAGCAAGCGCAAACTTCTCTCCAGGTCCGCAAGGTAGGCACGAAACTGATCATATGTCGCCGAGACGGTGAATCCAAGCGAGACACTTCCGAATTCGCCGAACGAAGGACCGAGTGTCCGGTCATTCTCCGTCGTGCCGTTCACTTCACCAACGGATATATTCGAGAGGGAGAGGCCGTACCGTGTTGCAAGAGTGTTGATGTCAATGATCAAGCGCACGGTGTCGATGCTGTTGGGAAGCATCACATCAAGTCGATTTCGGTCCTCAGTTGGGATCGAGTTGTATTTCGTCAAGAGAGCACCGCGAAGTGATATAAGCTCTTTTGAGCGATCAAGTGCATCGTCAAATGTCGCCGACTCTTTTTTAAGCGCGCTCACTTTGTCAAAGCGCGGGTTCGCAATAAAAACGAATGCCACAATGGCGACGATGATAAGGATGATGCTTGTGATGTTTCTCATACTAGGAGTTGTGGGTTGGAAGTGAGAGGTTGGTCGTTAGGATTAGTTTTAGTTTGGCTTGCCCGCCCCTGGCGGGTGTTTTTGATTTTTGCTACATGTTACATGATTCATGCTACATATTTGGCGCTTCGACTGATGCCCCTGCAACAACCCCATCTTCTTCCGGAGTTATATCAAACCACGCCGTGCCAGCGGAAAGCGCGCGGTCCTTGTACGAAAGAACTTTCGGGTCCACAAGAGCACTCACGGTGAATTCAACATCACCACGCTCATCAAGGGTCAGCCCTGAGAAAATCGGATCGCGGACCGAGCGGTTCTTTGCGAATTCATCTGATTGTAACGCAACGGATGCGAATGAACGCGCTTCACCTTGGAGCGTTACCCGCACACCACCCTCTTCGATGCCATAACCAAAAGATGTGAAGCGAACGGTTTCAAGCGTCAGGTCTTCCAAAAGATCAAACATTCCTGACGGCGCCACGTGCGCATCTAAAAGATCTCCTGCAAGAGAAAGTCGCGCGTCAAGCCGCGACAATTCGCGGATAAGTTCCGGCTCGAACGCTTTTTTTGCTTGCTCGAGTGTTTCCTTTTTCCGTGTGAGCGATGTTTCGAGAAATCGTTCGTAGAGAAAAACACCACCCGATATAAGGAGTGAGAGAACAAACAGAGATGCGGCAATGATAGACAAAATACCCCCGATACCTACTTTGGTGTGTACGGGCGTTCCTTCGAACGTTTTCTTTGGTATGAATGATGTCTGGAACTCCTGTGCCATGGTAAAAACGTGGCTAACAATTGCTTCCTCTAGTATAGAACACTCGCAGAGATGTGCTAGGAAGTTCTACACATTCTACGATTCCTCTTCAAGTCGGCGGAGTGCCACGCCGATTGCGACGTCAAACTCTGGCCCAACCTGTTTCAAAACATTCTCAAGGAATGCGGGCGCCTCGACTTTGCGGAACGGATCAGCGATCGATACATTGGCCTCAAATATGGTCTTCGCACGCTCGATAATACCCGGAAGCATGATGCCACCTCCGGTTAAGATCACTTTTCCGACATTGCGCCCCCTGCGTTTCTCATAGGAGAGCATCACATGTTGTGCTTCGTGAAGTATTGCATCAAGAACAAGCGACACGACCTCCGCAACATCTTCTTGTGCTCCCTGCTTCACGACTCCGTAGAGACGTTTCAACTCTTCCGCACGGCTCTCCGTAACACCAAGCGCCTTCGCGACTGCAAGCGTGATCTCTTGCGATCCACGATTGACGACGTGCGATTCGCGGAGCACCTTTCGATCGACAATGTAAATCTTTGTTGAACCAGCGCCCATACCTATGAGCATCGTCGGCACAAGATCTTCTTCAAGTGCCACGCGGATAGTCGAGAATGCTTCAATCTCATAAAACGATGGTGTCAAACCCGCGCCACGCATGACGTCCTGATAACGTGTGAGAGTATCTTTGTGAATCGCAACAGTAAGGATCTCGACTTTCTTCGGACCCGCGACGTCCTCCACTTTCTCTTCAACGTCAATCCGAGGAACGATGCGCCAATCGATCATTACCTCGCTCGCCGCAACAGGAATGTATTTTCGTATCTCAAGAGGAACCATGTCGCGAAGTTTATCTTCACCGACGTCCGGCATTTCAAGGATATTGATCAAGCTCGCAGAAAGAGGAATTGCGACACCGCACGCTTTCGTCGAGACCTTTGATTCACGCATCAAATCCGCAACCGCTTCGCCGAGCTTTGCCGCGGGGAGTTGTGTCGCCCGTCCTGCATCAACGCCCGCATAGGGACCAAGCGCGAGTTCTCCATATGTCTCGAGGATTGCCTTCCCTTTTTTCCTACCAACTTGAACGACTTTTATCGTTGAGGAACTAATATCAATACCAAGCACGCTTTGTGCTTTTCTGGCAAAAAGCCCGCTAAGGCTATTCTTGAGTGATCCGCCAAATAGTGCCATGGTGTAAAAATGAAGTGAACCTTTATCCCCTAGAGTATATCATCTATTCCGCATGCTATCGTTCTTCCTCAAGATTCTCGAGTTCGTATTTCCACACCGCTCTCCACGACGTGATTGGCGGACCGTGACCGCAGACGATCTCTGGGGAACCGCCGCACAAAGTACCAAGGATAACGTCACCCAATCCACAAAAGCGTTCGTTCCTTTCTCATACGCAGACCCGCTCATCCGAGAAGCGCTTCATGATTTCAAATACAACGGAGCAACAACGCTTTCTCGCGTGTTCGCCACAGCAATCGCAGACACGATACGAGAAGATGTCGCAGAGAGACACGTGTTTGGAGAAGAAAAGATACTTGTCATTCCGGTTCCGGCGACGATACGTCGTGTAATTGAACGTGGATATAATCAAACAGAACTTATCGCACGAGATCTTGTCTCCTTATTTAGAGAGCACATGGAGTATTGCGAGGATGGGGTTACGCGCGTCAAAGAAACCATGCATCAGACACGCACCGTTTCAAAAAAAGATCGGTACACGAATATGCACAATGCATTCTCTGTTCCTGTCGCGGAAAGAGTCCGTGGCCGAGACGTTCTCTTGCTCGACGATGTCATCACAACAGGTGCAACGATTCTTGAGATAGCCAACCTTCTTACAGCGCATGGTGCACGACGTGTTTTTTCGTGCGCCGTTGCACACTGAATCTTTGTATTCGTCTTTACTAGAAAATCCGCTTCGCAATCGCGAAGCGGTTTTTCCATCTGAACGAGGTCTTTATTTTCAAGAAACTTGCGGAGACCGTTGAGGTCGAGCATGAGGGCGGCGTGAGTACACGACGACCCGTGTTCTTGAAAATAAAGAGCGAGTGTCTACCAGAGAGCAAGAATAACACTCGTCACCAAAAGCCCAACAAGTTGATATCCGGAGGTAATCCAGAAGTACTTCCACGGTTTTCGCTCCCACATGACCATACCGATCTGAGCAGGCGCAACAAGTCCGAGCCATGCAAAGAAACCGACTTCAAGTCCACCACCAAAACTGTCTGTGCCCATAAGCGCGATAACGTTCGCGAGGACCCACGCAGAGAGCACCCACCCGATAAGTGTCATGAGAACCCCTTTCATCATCACCTTCTTTGCAACTACAGGATCGGCGGGTGTCATAGGAAGGCCCGAAAGACGCATCCACGTATCTCCGAACATCTTTTTCGAGTACCAGAAGTATCCCAAGAATGAGCAGACGATTGCAGATACGAGAATCGCAAGGATGTTTATATACATAGTGAATTGGATTATAGATTGGTAATTACTATTGTTTGGTCTCTTTTTCAAACTCTAAACACACTGAATTGATGCAATACCGTTTTCCTGTTCCTTCTTTTCCACCTGGCACCGCCCCCATTGGACCATCATCAAAAACGTGTCCCAGATGTCCGCCACATTTCGCACAAACCACTTCGGTACGGTGCATGCCGTGAGTATCATCTGGTATCAATCTCACCGCATCCGCAACGGCGGGGTCGGTAAAACTCGGCCATCCTGTTCCTGAGTCGAACTTGGTATCTGATGCGAACAATAATGCGCCACAGCCGGCACATCGGTACGCACCCTTCTCCTTTGAGTGGAGATGCGTACCGCTAAATGCCGGCTCGGTTTCCTTCTCACGTAGCACGCGATGTGCGAGCGACGAGAGATCATTATTCATTTCAGCGGGCGCATTGCTCATACGCACACTCCGCCCGAGAGGGCGGAGTGAAAAATAACTGTCTCCTTACTGAGTAGCTACTTCGGTAAACGTGATTCCCGAAGGAAGCGCGAAAGTGCCTGAATCGGCCGTCCACGCGTCGCAGTCAAAGTTAAACTCCTCGACGAATGGTTCCATCTCTTTTGTTGTTGCGGGAACAGCATCCTCAGCTACTACATCACCCATAGGAAATTTCGTACCTTGCTGAGAGGCGCTTGTCCACGAGTAAATATACGCACCATCGCTCAATGTGTGTGCAACCAAAGTTATGTCGCCCGCGCTGGTCTCAATATCGCTCTTGAACTTACCGCGCGATGCGTAAATCACGCCTTCCAATGTCACACCGTCCACATCGTTCTTCCATGTGCATTTTCGGTCATCACCTCCGCGAATAAGATCCCAGATAGATCCAACAAATGACGCCTCTGACGGAGTCGTTGTTGCGTTGTCGTCACCTGCCAATCCTTCGTCCTTTGATCGAACGAGCGCAACCGCGATTCCTGCAATAACGAGGATCACGATAATCGAAATGATCAATTTAGACGAGGAAGATGTTGCTTGTGGTTCCATACTATTTTCTTCCAATTACTAATAGAAATAATGTTGACTCAAGGGCCATGTGTGCCCTAGAGCATTATGACAGGTATCGACACGTAGGGCAACGCAGGAGAAAATCACGCCTTCCCCACAAAAACCCTCTCAAGAATCCCGCTCGAAACAATGGCATGTGCAGAGTCGTGAGCGACGATCTTCCCTTTATCGAGAACATACCCCCGATGTGCAACTGAGAGAAGCGACTTCAGATTGTGTTCAACAATCATGATTGCTGTTTTTCGGCGCTCATTAATCTCCTGTATCTTTGCGAACACTTCCGCAACGATTTTGGGCGCAAGACCAAGAGACGGTTCGTCAAGAAGGAGTATCTTAGGATCCTGCATAAGCCCCCGCGCAATCGCGAGCATCTGCTGCTGACCACCAGAGAGCGTCCCTGATTGTGCGTGTAGTTTTGTTCGAAGCACAGGGAATATCTGCAACACGTGCTCGACACGTTCTCGAATCACCTTATACGAGAGCCCCCATCCTCCGACTTCCAAGTTCTCTTTCACCGTAAGGTGGCGAAACACCCGCCGTCCTTGCGGCACAAATGCGACACCTCGTTGTACCACCTCATGAGAGACGGGTCGTATGTTCCCTCCTTCCCATACCACCTTGCCGCTATCAATGGGAGCAAGACCAAAAATCGCCTTGAGAATCGTTGATTTCCCCGCTCCGTTAGGACCCATGAGCGCCACCACTTCTCCCTCGTCAATATCAACAGACACGCCGTCGAGCGCACGCACGCCACCATAGTGCACATGAAGGTCCTTAAGTTCGAGGAGTTTCTCTTTAGTCATTTGGTTTATTCCGCCGCGACAGCCGTACCGCCTTGTATCCGCTTCATTATCATGTCGCGCTTGTATGTGCCCCACGCATCAAAGTCGTCAGAGGAAAGGAGTGCATCTCTCACACAAGCGCTTTCGCCATCGCACTCTTTGATAAGACCCGTGAGGATATCGGCAGATTGTTTTGAGAGAGAAAATACTGCTCCCACACCACTTTCGACACCTTCCGGAAAGGAGTAGTAGACGCCCTCAACGAGCGGTATAACGGCCGGAAGCTCCGCGACGTATGTTGTAAAGACAGGAACATCCATTCCTAACTGCTCCATCTTTGCGAGAGCGCCCCCAAAAAAGAATGTCACGTCGGGAGAATATATTGCATCTGCACCCAAGGCCTTTATTTTTGTGAGTTCGGGCAAAAGGTTTGCATTGTCATCGAGCAAAACCACGTCAGATATGATCTTTCCTTTGAATGCCTCCTTGAAGCTTTCGGCGTGCGTATGTGAAAAGGCATTTCCGTAACTTACAAGAGCAACATTCATATGCCCTCGAGCGTATATTTCTTCTGCCAAGAACTTTGACTCATCCTCAAGGGCATATTGCACGTTAAAGAAATACTTACCACTTTGTTCAAAAAGGTTCCTTGATGCAGCTGAAGGTACAAGTGCCAGCACCTCTCTTTCGGAAAGAAGCGGCACGATTGCTTCTTGGGGTGACCCGCATCCGGGTCCAATGATAAATTTCACATTGTCTATGCTCGTCAACTTTTGGAAGGCAGATACGCTTGTTTTTGCGTCACATTGTTCATCTTCAAAAATGAGTTCAACATTCGCGTCGCCGATACCAACAAGAACTCCCTTTCGTATTTCCTCCCCATAATCCGCGAAAGGTCCCGTAAGCGGTGCGATCACTCCGATTTTTATCGGTTCTCCGCTTACCTCTTTTGAATTCTTGTCAGCAAACACGATCAACCATACTGCCGCGATAAGTGCTATGACTCCCCAAACTATTTTTGTTCTGTTGGACATATTCGTTCTATTTTAAATAGGTTACTCTCCTAAATACGCTTCTATAACATCTTTTTGACGAAGCACTTCTTCCGGATTTCCTTCCGCGAGAAGTTTTCCCGCATCAAGGACATAGAGATGATCCGAGAGTTCTCTAATGATATCCATATTGTGTTCAATAAGCACAACGGACTTCCCCTGCGTTCGCAATTCTTTCACAATCGAGATAACAAGCTTCACCATCTCCGGAAAAAGACCAGCAAACGGTTCGTCAAGAAATACAAGTTTAATCCCTCGCGCTTCTACCATTGCAAGCACACGTGCAATCTCGAGAAGTTTTCTCTGCCCGTATGAAAGATTCTTTGCAAGCTCGTTCCGTTTCTCCCACAATCCGACCCGTTCAAGAGCCATTTTTGCTTGCTCGTGATGAAATTCTTTGTGTTTCTCGAAAAGAGATCCCCACACGCTTCGCCGTGTGAGCACAACAAGCACATTGTCGATAACAGGGATTTGTTCGAACAACCGGACATCCTGAAATGTTCGAGTCATCTCGTATTCCGCCACCTCAGATGTCTGTATTGAGCGAAGCGTTGTTGCAGAAGACACAAGCACCTCTCCTCCGTCGATTGGCACAAGACCCGTCAGAGCATTGACCAAGGTTGATTTTCCAGAACCATTCGGCCCCACTACGCCAGTCACCTTCCCTTCTTCAAATGCAACAGAGAGGTGGTCGACGGCTTTTACGCCGTCAAAATGCTTGTAGAGGTTTTTTGTCGCGAGAAGTGACATCTACTATTCAAGCAATGCTGCTTTACCATTTTTAATGACCCAAAGATCCGATGAGATCGAAAAGATGGCTCCTCCGACTTCTTTTGTTGCTTTGCCCACCATTCCGTCATATTCAGTGATTTTTTTCACGTAATTGGAGACATCTTCACCTTCCTCAAAACCATTAACCAGCATCATAAACGTGTCATATCCTTGCGGAGCGGTTCGGACGTTAAAGCGAACCTCAGGAAATGCTTTCTCGAATCTGGTGATAAACGAGGGACTTGCGATTACTGAATCGGTATACCAATATCCTTCAAATATGCTCGGGTTGGCACTCATACCAAAACCTGCCGCGGAGCTGATATTGCTCACTCCCGCATTCTTCAACTCTTGTCCGATGATCTCAAGCGATGGCGGAAAGGAGACCAGGAAGTAAATATCCGGATTTGCTATTTTTGATTTTGCAATAATTGTCTTGAAATCACGCAAAGTGGCATCAAAACGTTCCTCATAGACCATTTCTATATCTGGATCTGTGTCCACTTCCATTTTGAGCGCAGTGATAAGTGCGTCAATGCCTGGGTGTGCTTGTGAGAGAATTGCGACCGTTCGCACATTTCTCTTTTTTGCTTCAACAATCCAGTCGTGTACCTCGTCCTGAGGAAGAGATAGGTATGTGAAATTGTATTCCCCGTCTCCAACTCGAGTATCGTTACATACGCAAAAGTGCGGAATCTTTGCTTCGTACGCAAGCGATTTTACCGCATTCCCCGTTCCTGAAGTCGTCGTTATGAGCGCCTGCACCTTGTCTATTGTAATAAGTTTTTGTGCAGCACTTGCAGATTGGGCGGGATTCGTACCATCGTCCTCAATAATGACTTCATAGACGTTCCGTGTTCCTCCCAAATCTTCCTGCGCAAGTGCAATTCCCTTTACCAACGAGTTGCCGAAGATTGCGGCCGGTCCGGTGAGCGGTGCAATAACTCCGATCTTAATCGGTTCGCCTGACGCTTCTTTAGGAGAGCGACTTGCAGCCGCAACGATAATCAATAAAACGATGATAATCCCAACAATCCAAAGTGTTTTTTTCATGGTTTAAGGACTTACGTAGCTAAAGGTTTCCAAAACCTCTGTAGAATTGATTCGTGCCCATTTACTCAACCGTGTTTACTGAGTAGTTAATCCCAGAAACATTGCCGTCTTCACCAAGGGTATAATCTCCTAATACCCCAGAAAAGGTCATCCCCGAAAGAGTTTTTTTGATGCAATCAGAATCATGTTCCGCACACTCCATGAGGGCATCACTGATTATATATACCGAATCGTATGCGGCACCCGCGTAAAACTCGCTCCCTTGGGGGCTTTCACCAAACTCAGCAACATACTTCTCCAAAAAGTTTTTTGCTGAAGATACTTCGGAGCTAAGTTTGGGAGCATCGATGAATATGAGACCTTTTGCGTTTTCTTTTCCTGCAACTTCTGCCGCAACCGGAGAGCTAAATGCATACGCGCTAAAAAGCTGCTGTTGTAACCCGCCATCCCGTATTTGCTTTACCATTATCCCCGTACTCTTCGGCTCTGTGCCCAAGACAATAATTGCCTCGGCGTTGGATTCTTTCAGTTTCAAAACCGAAGTTCTAAAGTCAGTTGTATCTGGAACATTTACTTCTTTTGTAGTTATGGTTCCGCCAAGGTTCGTAAATGCTAATTCAAACGGTCCAAAAAAGGCGTTTGTAAAATCGGCATTAAGAGTAATGATGCCGACAGTTTTAAATCCCATCTCGTACACCACTGTTGCGAGATTGCTTCCAGCGGCATCGTCAGACGGACTATTTCTAAATATGTATTTACTTTGATTTGTTATTTCTGGACTTGACCCCCATGTAAAGACAATGATTTTATTTTCTTCCGTAATGCTTTTTGCGCTCAATGTAGCGGCACTACACACATCTCCGAGAATAATTTTTACCCCATCAACATCGATTAATTTTCTTACTGCGCTTACGGCTTCTTTTGCGTCACACATCGAATCCTCGTAAATCATCTCTAGAAGTCGGCCACGAACACCACCGCTGGAATTTATTTCGTTTACCGCAAGTTGTATCGCGTTTTTTTGTTGGACTCCAATCACCGCGGCATTACCCGTCAGCGGAGAAATGAATCCTATCTTAATCGGCCCTGTTTCGGTCGGAGCTTTGTTTGACATCGACATCCCAATCCACACAATCACTGCGAGAACGACAATACCCAGAATCCATTTTGTTAGTGTGTTCATATGATTAGATTGCCACAAATTGGCTGTTTTTAATGGTTTTTATAATTATTGTTTTGATTGCGTCGCCATTTTCATCGATACTGAAAGTTCCGCTCGCACCCGCATATTCTTTTGTTTCATAGAGGCAGTCCTTCACTCGCGTAACATCATCACCAACCCGGTTAATACACTTCACGAGAAGCATGGCTGCGTCATATGCGTTGGCGGCAACTGTGTCGGGCACAGTGCCAAAACGCGAGAGATAGGCGTTGTTGAAGGTTGAGATTGTTTTTTCATCACTGCGATTGTCATATGAATATGGATAGAGAAGTCCTTCTGCGGCCCCGTTTGGTGTGGTTAACAGCTCAGGACCTTCGACGCCGATATTATAGAACTGCGCAGTGATACCAAGCTCGCGTGCTTGCTCAAGAATAAGAGCTGCGTGTTTCGGTGTCGCAATCAAGAAGATATCAGATGGCTCGAGATTCTTGATTTTCAAAAGCCCCGCCCGAAAATCAGTTGTTGTAACGTCATACTTCTCTGTGAAGCCGATCTTTTTTCCACTGTTTTCGAATGCTGGCGTAAAAACCTTCAAATAGGGTTCTGTAATCGCTGTGTTAAGCAACAAAAAATGCAACGTATCCCCCTTCATCTTCTCCGCAATAAATTTTGCGAACACCGGGGCCTCTTGTGCGCTGTGATGAATAATTCTGAAGATGTAATCGCCCAAAGCAGAGATCTCATCTGATTGTGCGCCCGGAAGAAGGAGTACGACCTTCGCCTCTTCTGCGACTGGGCCAACTGCCATAACTTCTGACGACCCATAGGGACCGACGATGTATTTCACTCCGTCAAAATCAACCAGCTTCCGATACGCGCTGATAGCGGTAGGTGCTTCGTACTTGCTATCTTCAACAACAAATTCAAATGAGTTGCGCCGGGAACTTTTTTCTATATCTTCTTGAGCAAGTACCAGTGCGTTGCGAATATATTCCCCTGCATCAGCCCGGGCTCCCGTCAGTGGTGCAATAACTCCAATCTTAATCGGTTCGCCTGACGCTTCTTTAGGAGAGCGACTTGCAGCCGCAACGATAATCAATAAAACGATGATAATCCCAACAATCCAAAGTGTTTTTTTCATGGTTTTATTTTATTTTTGTTGCTTCCCCATCGCGCAACTCAAAAAGTGCTGTCGGAAGAAGCGTTTTATGATTTTCTGTAAAAGTAATCTCCCCAGAAACTCCTTCATACTTATCTAGATCTTCCATTTTCTGTAACACCACGCCTTTGTCTCTGCTCTCGTCCAAAAGATCAAAAAGAAGCATTGCGGCATCGTAGGCCTGGCCCGCAGGGATTCCTGGCTTTTCACCATATCGAGATTCAAAGTCATCGACAAAGGCATCTCCATAAAAATCAGGTGCTATAAAAACCATGCCATCGGAATTGCCCTTTGTTTCTCCGGCAAGATATGGATCCACTTCGATACTATAAAGTTTTCCTGTGTATCCGAGCTCTCGTATAACTTTAATCGAATTAACGAACTGATAATACGTACCAACAAAGATGGCTTCCGGTTTCAAGGTAACAATTTTCGTAATTGGTAACCTTACATCGTTTACATCTGGAAGGACTATTTGCTTTTCAAGAACAGTCCCCCCAAGCGCCGTGAACTTATCTGCGAAGGCATTGCTTACTTCTGTTTCCCAACTATCAAGAGTTCCGATGATACCAACGGTCTTTACGCCTTGTCCAAAAACAAATTCCGCTATTCGTTCTGCTTCAATCGTGGGATCCATCCACAACATGAGAGGATTCCTGGGATTTGGTCTGTTTTTGATAGGTGCGTAACTGGGAGTAATAACAGGAATCCCTGCGTCTGCGACTCCGGCAGAGATTGCTGCGACCTCTGTTTGAAAAAGAGGCCCGATAATTCCGTCCACCTTATCGAGAGTGGTAAGTTTCTGGAACGCGGACAGTGCTGTCTTTGCCTGACCCTGACTATCTTCAAAAATAATCTCGATCTTAATACCATGTGCTTGTTCAAAGTCAGTTCGGGCCATCTCTATCCCACGTTGGGCCGCCTCACCCCACGACGCGGCTTCTCCTGAAAGGATAAGAATCGCGCCAACTCGTAAATTGTCACTCTTGGGAGAACGGTTAAGGACCCCAACGATAATTAGGGCGATAACAACGAGAACGAGAATCCAAAGTGTTTTTTCATGGTTTAGGCGCCTTCCTAGTGGTTATTACCCTCATCCTACCCGACGCCCTTGAAATATCAATCTAGAGCTTATATTCGCCCATAAGCCCTTGCGGCCGGTAAAGCATGAGAACAATCAAGAGAACACCGTAGACAACTTGCCGCATCTGAGCAGCGATGTCTGTTGGAAATCCAACAAAGCGGAGTATCTCAGGCAAAAGGATGAGTGCAATTGCGCCAATGACCGCACCTTTATTGTTCGCGAGTCCACCAAGGATAATGATTGAGAGAATGAAGATGGATTCCAGAAGTGCGAACGTCGACGGGTCAATGAACGTGATGTATGTCGCGAAAAGCGAACCGGCAACAGCTGCCATCCCCGCACTTATAACAAAAATGAGAAGTTTGTAGTGACGAGTCCTGTATCCAAAAACAGAGATTGCTTCTTCATCTTCTCGTATCGCCTTCAACACTCTTCCGAACGAAGAATTCACGATGCCCTGCGATATCCAAAAGATGATGAGTGCGCACACAATGACAAGAACAAGGAACCCGATGTTCTCCGAGAATGAGAAACCAAATATCTCGGGCCGTTTGATGCCGGGAATTCCCAATGGTCCGCGCGTAAGCGACTGCCAGTTCAAAAAAACGCTCCACGTGATGATGTTGAACCCAAATGATGCCAACGCGTAATAGTCACCTTTGAATTTCGACATCACGAGACCTACGAAGAGCGCGAAGAGACCTGCGATAACGATTCCAACAAGGACAGAGAGAAAAAATCCCCATCCCAATGTCGTGAGGAGTATCGCCGTTGCATATGCGCCGATCCCATAGAAAGCCGCGTGCGTAACAGACAAAAGCCCTGCGTATCCCACAACGAGATTGAGCGAGATGCCGAGGATCGAGTAGATCCCGATGAGAATCGCGAGGTGAATCAGGTACTCCATAATTATCTTTTGAGTATCCCTTGTGGACGGAACAGAAGAAAGAGGATGAGAACGCCGAATGCAATCGCATCTTTCCACTCTCCAGAAATCTTCCAGATACCAAAGTTCTCAACGAATCCAAGGAAGAAAGCACCGACCGGCCCGCCGTAGACGTTCCCAATCCCACCGATAATAGCCGCGATTACCCCCTTCAAAAGAAGCGAGAGACCCATGGTCGGTTCGATACCCGTATCAAACCCAACAAGAATACCTGCAAGGCCACCGATCGCGGAGCAGATGAAAAATACCCATCCGATGACTTTCTCAGTATTGATGCCAACAATCTGCGAAACCTCTTCGTCGTCTCCAATCGCCTTTATCGCCTTTCCGAACATGGTGAACTTGAGGATAAGCGCGAGCAGAATCATGACGACGATGCCTGTCACCAGGATGATGAGTTGTATCTCTGTGATTATCCCGCCAAAGATGTCGAACACTCGTTGCGAGCCGACATTTCGCGAAAGCGTCTGGAACTGGCTCGTGAAAAGAATCGCAACGATTGCCTGGAGTGCCGTGAGAACACCGAGAGATGCGACGAGCGTCACCAAGCTCGATGCTTTTCGTTTTTTGAGGGGCTTGTAGATGAATCGGCCCACAAGGAATCCGACGAGGCCTGCAAGAACGATGCCAATCGCAATCGCAGCGAATGTGGGAAGGCCGAGCGTCTTACCAAAATAAAAGACAGCATACGCGCCGACCGCCGTCATGGCTCCGAAGCCGAGATCAAAGAATTTGACCGTGCTGAAGAGAAGGTTGAACCCGATCGCCAGGAGCATGTAGATTGACCCTGCGATGATGCTGTTGGCTATAAGTTGCGGAACGATGTCCATGAGCATCTAGTATACCTAAAAACAACCGCCTAAAAAGGCGGTTGTTTTTCGAATGTACTCGCTATTCTATTGCTGATACGGCTCAATTTTTCCGTTTTTTACTACTTCTGCCTTATGTCCACTTGAACGATCGCCGGACTCCTCCATGGTGACCACACCCGAAGCGCCTTGCCAGCCCTTAACAGTACGAATCCATTCTGCAAACTTCTCTCCATCGTTTCCACCGGCAATAAGTCCATCTCTAACAAGATATACCGCATCATAAGTAGTCGCCATGTATCCAAGATACGGAACCTCTTCCACATTATATTTTGTGGTATACGAAGTAACTAGGTTTTGTAGTTTGAGATTGCTTAAATCAGGTATGAACTCTGCCGCATAAGCCCCCTCGAGAGATACTGCGTTGTTCTTAATGGTTACTGAATCTCCCGCAAAGGAATCACTGAGTAAGAGTTTGGGCTTCCAGTTAAGTTCGCCAAGTTGTTTGAGTATGCGTTCGCCGGATGCTGCTGTCTGCACACTGAGGAAGAGCGCATCAGGATTCTGATCTTTAAGCTTGGTAAGGATTGATCGAAAGTCACTCGTGTTAGTTGGGAACGCCTCATTGAGAGTTTTTCCTCCGAGAAGTTTAAAGCTTTCATCAAAAGCCCCGTAGAGACCAGTCGCGTATTCAGTTTGCTCTTGAATAACGGCGACGGTCTGCCATCCCTGCTTGTTGGCAAGCTCTGCCAAAACCTTTCCTTGCGTGGCGTCACTTGGGTAATCGCGCGCAAAAAACTTGCTAATCCCTGTTAAATCCGGGCTTGATGCACCAAAAGAAAAAATCGTCACCCCACTCTTAGCGGCGATAGGTACTGATGGTATTGTCGCGCCACTGCACATACTGCCGAGAATAATTTGTACCTTGTCCACATCTACAAGTTTTTGCACAGCACTTACAGCCGTAGGACCAGTGCACTCGTCGTCTTCATACACAAGCTGTATTTGTTGACCATTAATACCACCCGCGGCATTTATCTCTTCCACTGCGAGTTCAACCGTATTGCGAGCAGGCTCACCATATACTGCGGCATCTCCTGTAAGGGGGCTGATGAATCCGATTTTTATCGGACCCTCAGACACCGGTTCATCCTTCTTCCCTGTTAGTGCCGAAATACCCCAGATAACAAGGAGGAGCACGATAATCCAAACAATTGCTTTGACTGTTTTATTCATGATTATTAAGAAACGTATAATATTCGAAAATATACACCTCCCAGAAAAAGGCGCAATGCCGAGCTATAAACAGGTTCTGCTAGCCAAAAACCATTACCGTACCGGGGCATATCCTCCCCTCACTCCTTTTTTTGAGAGAACAATCTGCCAGAGTTGGTTCTTTCGTGCGCGGAACGAGCCCGCGGACGCAAGAAGATAATATTTCCACATCCGGTAAAACCGCTCTCCGTATTTATCCTTAAGCCGCGGCCAGTTTGCGTCGAAGTTCTTGAACCAGTGCATGAGTGTCGTGTCGTAGTACGCTCCGAAGTTGTGAAAGTCCTCGATCACGAAAAGTCCTTCCACAGATTTACTGATTTGCGCCATCGAAGGAAGCATCGAGTCAGGGAAAATATATTTTGCTATCCACGCTTCGGTGGTGTGCACAGATTTAGCACTTCCGATTGTGTGGAGTAGGAATAATCCGCCATCGTTCAACACCGAGTGTACTTTTTTCATGTATGCTCTGTAGTTCTTGTATCCAACATGCTCGAACATTCCCAGAGAAACAACATGGCTGAAGTGCTCTGTAACATCGTGGTAGTCCTGAAGACGCGTTTCTATGGGAAGTGAACCTTTCTTTGCATTCGCATACTCCGCCTGTTCTTTTGAGACCGTGAGGCCCGTGCACAGCGCACCATACTTTTCTGCCGCGAAATGTATGAAACTTCCCCATCCCGAACCAATATCAAGAACGCGTTCTCCCTTCTTGAGGCCGATCTTCCGACAGACGAGGTCAAGTTTTGCTTCTTGTGCGTCGTCGAGCGTTTGTGCCTCTTTCCAGTATCCGCACGTGTACGTAAGACGCTTATCAAGCATCGCTTCATACAAATCATTCCCGATGTCGTAGTGATGCTCTCCAATCGCAAATGCACGGAGTTTTGGAATATTGAAGAGACGCGATTTTGCATACGTCAGCAAGATTCCAAGGGTGGGCCGTATTTTTTTCTCAAGTTGGGCACTGAGCACCTTGTTGAAGAATTCATCGAGATCTTTCACGTCCCACCAACCGTCCATGTAGGACTCGCCGAGAGCAAGCGTGCCACCCTTCATCACGCGGTCATAGAATTTTTCCTCGTGGATTTCGATATCCCACGATCGTCCGCCACCGATCTCTATATCGGTTTTTTTAAGTAATTCTTGTATAAATTCTTTTGATGACATGTCGATACTTTTACTCGATTACGTACTTTTTGATACAGACCGGCTTCCGTTGCATTAAGGACTTTGTAACAGTGTCACCAACCCCTTCACTTTCGTTTACTTGAAATGCTACAAGTGCATCGGATGCGTTTACCACTTCCGTGTTTCGGTTAAAATATGTTTCTTTATCTATTACAGTATTCTGTGGATTTCCCGCAAGGGCCTCAGTGTTTGCGTTATATAAGTTTTCTAGCTGTGTAATAAGTCCTTCTGCTTGCTCAGGTGTGATAACGCCTTCAGCTGCTCTCATGCGGTAATGAGTAGCATATACACCTAGTGCTGTAGGCAAAAAGATTTTTACACGATCCGCATGACTAAGTTTTAGTGCTTCGTCAGTGGCAAAGTAGTCAACATTGAGGGCACCCCCAGAAACGATTCCATCTCCTCGTGCAATTATTTTTCTTACGACTTCTCGCACGTTTTCTTCAACCTCCTTGTTTGTCTTTCTCCAACTTCCACTAATTCCAAACCATAGCTGACCTTTCTGTGACTTAAGACCGTCAAGATTGGCAAACAAATCTTCGATTCTTTCAAAAATAAGGTTTCCCCTATCAATTGTTTCCTGACCATCTTCAATTTTCATACTTTGAGGTTAAATATTTTTCTTATTCTACTCCGAAGTCAAAGTGCTCGAGGGCAAGGGTAACCGCGTGCACCTGGTGCTGGGTCACGTCGATTCGAAGTGGCGCTTCCTGTGCGCTATTTTGGATGCCACCCTTCGCCTTTGCATCGCTCTTAAATTGCGTCTTGATGAACTGATTCTGATATGACGCTCCCACTTGCCATGTCATGAGATTGAAGATTCCTGCTTCAATAACACACCTGAATTTTTGTATGTGATACTCATCCCCTTTCTTTTTTGCAATCGCGTAAGCGGAAACAATTCCCTCAAATGCGTATGCGGTATTTCGCGTTCGTTCAAGAACTTTGTGTGTGTCAATCATCCAATCAGCAAGCGTTATCGTATAGTCGCCATATTTTTCTGTTTTCTTCCATCCGCTCTCTGAAAGTTCGTGAAATGCCATCGAGCTCCACTGATAGTATCCCTTCGTGACATCCGAGTCCGGATTCTCCTTGAGAGCTGCTTTGATGTTCTCCGCATACCCAACATCGGCCAACTCTTTGATTTGATTCTCCCACTCTTCATACCCGCGATACCGAGCGGCTTTGACGAGTGCCAGAAGCGCTTCGCCGTCGTAGTACGAAGAGGCATCTCCATATGAGAGACCGTCCTCATCATACGATGCATGGAAAAGTGTATCTTCCGTTACCGCGCTAGTGAGAAAACGTAAATATCCATCAAGAAGTTTTTTGTGGCGAGCAAGTTCTGTTTCAGAAAGTTCATTTTCGCGCGCGTTCAAATATTCGATGTGCGCGAGCGCGGCGAGTGCAACCGTTCCCAAACTTCCCTCTTCCTCTCCGGGATAGAGAATGTACCGCGCGTCATCCGCGCGTGTCTTTGAGTATTTCTCAAAAAACGCAAAAGATTTTTCGAGGGGTGCGATAAGGCGTTCCTCGTGCGTGTACTCATAGATAAGAGCAAGCCCCCAGAGAGCGCCCGCTTGTCGTACCGAACTATCATCATCTGTGTATGTTTTCGAGATCCAATCGTACTCGTATTCAAAATTTCCTTCGAGCCGCTGATTCGCAAGTATGAAATCCGTTCCTAGCGTGAGGCCTTCTTCGAGCATTCCTTTTGAGAGAAACGGGTCGCACTCTGGTGCTGCCGCCATACCTCCTCCACTCTTCAAAAGCGCAAACCCAATGAGAATAAGCCCCAGAACGATAAGAACCCCCGTAACTACTTTTGTTTGCATAGGGCTAGTATACCTCACCGGATCATTGGACTTTAAGTCAGGGTCTTCAGATTGTGTTCCTTAATCAGTTCCCGTACCAGCGGTTCTATTTTTTTGTACGTATCTTCTGCGGCCTTTTTGTCGACACGTACGGAGTCCTCCACGTTCCATCGGATAACTTTTTGATCGTTTTTGAGAAAGTCGGGAATATAGGGTTCCTCTGCCATCGAAACAACGATGTCAAAATCCTTAAGCATCTGCGGGTGTAATCTCTTTGTAGTATTTGCCCGTACATTCATCCCATTCTTTTCCATCAAATTGAAAAAGTCGTCTGTTTCAAACAGGTTAACCAATACTTGTCCCTCTGGTTCTTCCGGAGCGCCAGGATATGTCCCGACAGACACAGCGCCCTCTGTCTCTGTTAGACGATTATAAATCGCCGCAGCCATTTGACTCCGAAAATAATTCCCCTTACAGATGAAAAGAACTTTCATACCCTTCTTCATTCGAAGATGTCTTTAACCATGGTAGACCCTCGAAGAAACAATTTGCCCGTTTGCAATATCCAAGACCTCGGCAACCATCATATCTCTTTCGCCAACAACAGATCGCATATATTCCATCCACACATGCTCGTCATCCGCCGTAATAGAAATTGCCTTGTAGTGCAAACTCGGCAAACGTGTAAATGCATCCTGCCACCACTCTCTCAATGCATTTTTACCTTGTATCAGTCCTTGCGTTTCTGGCTGTCGTTCTTTTAGTTTTGGGCTGTAGTGTTTTGCTTCCTCGTGATAGAGAGATAGCAATTTCTCCAAGTCCTGAGCATTAAACGCCGCAAGCCACGTTTCGGCGATTTCTACGTTTGAATGTGTGTTCATAAGTAGTCGGTTTTCCAAAACGAAACACCCCCCGGAAAGGAGTGCTTCGTGAGTAACCCAATGTTCAGAGTGCTTGATTATGAGAGATGCTTCGAAACAAGTTTCGTCATCTCGAACATGTTCACCACCGCCTTTCCACCGAACACCTTCTTCAGATTCTCATCAGCATTGATGTTCCGCTTGTTCGTTGGGTCTTGAAGATTGTTCTTCTTGATGTACACCCAGAGCGCCTTCACGACTTCCGATCGGGGCATAGGACCAGCACCGACTACCGCCGCGAGATCGGGAGAAATCGTCATCGGCTTCATAAATGCAGAATTTGCCTTTGGCATGTGTAAATGATTAGTACTAAATCTACAGCGTGAATAATACACCACGTATGCTCACGCCTGTATCATACCTTGG
>ERZ1292625.853-Hain-H41-01um-R1-853-length-41090-cov-5_pt1 | contig 41090 bp, 50 predicted proteins | sample MGYA00564400_ERZ1292625 | MGnify/ENA primary metagenome ERZ1292625 (study PRJEB36523, sample SAMEA6512639) | groundwater metagenome | collected 2019-01-08 | study: AquaDiva: Metagenomics assemblies of 32 groundwater samples
CCTACGCCGCCTACGCCGCCTACTACGCCGCCTCCGCCAACGCCGCCTCAAAAGAAATGAGGATCAAATGTGTATTATTTGGATTAGAATTACTGGTTACCAAAGGAGGCATCAAATGAGTATAGCAAAATTATATTTAAAATATTGCTTTAAGAATTCAGAGTCTAGACGTTTAAGATTAGCATTTAGAGGCAAAAGACTTATAATTCTTCAATACAACTGGTTACACTTTACTGGTCATCCTTGGGAGTTTGATAAAAAATGACTGAAGAACAATACATGCAAATTCCTAATCGTACTTTAATACAAAATATGTCAATGGAGAGTCATACTTTTGTTGGAAGATTTGTAAATCACCCTGCCATTGGTGAGCACTTCATATTTTATTACCAAGGAAAAAAACCATCAACTCCCGGTGCAGCGCGAGAAATACTCTGCCATAGTACGAGTGTATTGGACTCTATAGCTTACCCATATCCAGATGGTATGTACCTAATAGGCGAATCGGGGGATGTATGGGAATTAGTAATACTAAATAATGAATAAAATTATATAGTTATAATAGTAACTGCTTACTAACAGCGGTTTTTACCGCCTTCGTATTGCTACTACTCAGGACTATAATACAACTTATGTAACCGCTTTAGTGGTTTACCAGGCATATCTCAGGGGTGAGCAATGGCCTGTAAATAAACCTTACCCTCCTGCTTTTGAAGCAGGTTAAACTTTCAAAGAGGTACCGGATGATGGATAAACATTGTCCGAAATGTCGGCTAACAAAGCCCGTTTCGGAATACTACAAAAAACCTAGATTTAAGATTTACGAAGGTCTTGCAGGGTACACACACAATTGCAAAGCTTGTGCAAGAGCCTCTAGACGGGAATACACTAAAGCTAACCCTTTAAAAACAAGACAGTCAGATAGGAATTATCTGCTTAGTCAATACGGATTAACGGCTGAGGCGTACAACACATTATTTACAGCTCAAGAAGGTAAATGCGGTGGATGTAGTAAACACCAAAGTGAGTTTCTTAGGAGACTGTCGGTAGACCATGACCATTCTACTGGAAAAGTCCGAGGATTGCTTTGCATTCGATGTAATACCGTTCTTGGTAACGCTCTAGATAGTGTAGAAATCTTAAAGAATTTAATAGTTTATTTAAACAAAAACTCCGAGTTGACGGACCAAAACATCAACGTAGTCAGCATTAATGCTGCTAAAAAAGTAGGGTAATTATATAGCAAATAGATATTTGAACCAGTTCATGTATAGTATGGAAAGACAACCCGTTAATCTTATGGGATCGTCTTCGCCTGGAAGCGTCGGAGCTTTCGCATCTAAAACGACTCAAATCCTTGTTCTTACGGCTGTAACGATGGGAAGCGCTGGAAACAGCATCACTATCGCTTTTACAGGCGGTGGAACGGCAGGAGCTGAAGTAGTTTCAGTTTCAAATCTAGCCATCTCAGTTCAAATCGAATCTGGTGTGTCTACTGTTACCCAAGTAAGAACAGCTCTTAATGCTTCTCCAGCTGCCGCCGCTCTTGTCAGCACAGTAGGCACTAATGCCGCTACAGTCGTATCAGCCGCTGCTCTGCCCCTCTTAGGCGGTGCAGATACTGCATTTACGAGTGTTGGAATGAAGGGCATGACGATGAGTCAGATTGGCACCGGGATTTACAAAATCTCTATCGCCGATCCATACGCCGCCCTTCTTTCTGCTCAGATCATGTTGGGAAGATCGAGTGCAGTAGACCTGAAAGCTCAAATCAAGTCGGTAAATACTCTTGCAACAGGATCTAATCCTCAGAGTATCATCTTTAGAATTATCGCTGTAGCTACTGAAACTAACTTAGCAAGTGGCGATATTATGTACATTGATATTAAGCTCAGGAACTCCTCAAGCTAATATCCAAAGAGTTAGGGAAGATCTCCATAGAAAAGCCTTAAAAAAGCAGATAATTGAGATCTTCCCTAAGCCAATAAAGAGGAAATGATCTTGGCAATACCTGCTATCCCTCAGAATTTTAATCTATCACAAGGTAATGGGCAGGCGTACATGAGCTGGAGCATCCAGACAGGTGCGACCTCTTACGCTATTAAGCGCTCAACTGATGGGATTACATACTCAGCTCTAGGAACTTCCGTTGCTCCTAGTTACTTAGACACCACTGTATCTATTGGCACTCAATATTGGTACGAAGTGGCCTCAGTCAATGGCTCTGGCACAAGCGCTTACTGCACTCCACAAAGTGTAGTACCTACAAGCTCAGGCGATATGAGCTTAGGGCAGGTGCGTTTGAATGCAAAACAACGCGCTGACATGGTGAATTCTGGTTTCGTTACTGATACTGAATGGAACTCTTATATAGTTCAATCGTATTTTGAACTCTATGACCTTCTCGTAGCAGCTGATGAACAGTATTACGTAGCAACGCCTGCTAAGTTCAACACAGACGGTACAACTTTTCTCTATAACCTCCCCAACGGTGTTCTCTCTTTTACCGACCTAAATGGAAACTCTTTTGTAGCTAAGCCTTTCTATAAGCTAATGGGCGTTGACCTAGCAATCAATACAGCTAACAATGCTTATGTAACTATTAACAAATTTCAATTCATCAATAGAAATAGGTTCATCTATCCTAACTCCTCAAGCTCAATCTACGGCGTATTCAACATGCAATACCGTTTGATGGGAGATAAAATAGAATTTATTCCTACTCCCTCTGCTGGTCAATCTATTCGTTTATGGTACATCCCTAGATTAGAACAGCCTTTAGCTGATACAGATATTTTAAATGGAGTATCTGGATGGCTTGAGTATGTGATTGTAGATGCAGCTATTAAAGCAATGCAAAAAGAAGAGTCGGACGTTTCTACACTTATGGTGCAGAAACAAGCGCTTACATTAAGAATTCAAGGAATGTCAGTTAATAGAGATGAAGGTCAACCAGATAGGATTTCAGACATACGCGGAGGCGGTATGTGGGGAAATGGCACTGGGGGATTTGGTTACAACGGTCCTCTTGGCGGGTACTGATAAACATATGAAATTAATATTAGCTTTCCCTCATAATAGACCTATATGCGAAGATTGCAACAAAAACTTAGGAGCGCCCTCTGGTTTAGTTAAAGAAGATGGGTCTCGTTTATATAATAGATTATGTCAAGGATGTAGAAGCTTTAAAAATCACGGCAATAGAAATTTTAATAAGAAGCAATATCATAAACCAGGGAAAGAATATCTTAGGCACAGAAAGAATTTTTGCGAGGAGTGCAGTTTTGTGCCCGTTCATCCTTGTCAATTAGATGTTGACCACACAGACGGGGATCATGAAAATAATTGTTTGTCTAATCTAAGAACACTTTGTGCAAATTGTCACAGGCTAAAAACTCAACAAAATAAGGATAATTTTTGTAAAAAATGGAGGGTCTTGAAGTGAGTCTTCCTTCTTTTAACACTACAGACAGAATTCTCCAAATGCTACAATCGAGTTGGACTTCTATCTTAAATCCGTTTCTAGCTAGACCTCAATTGAACAGCAGCATCCTAAATAACATAGTGTTAGTGAGCGGCACTAATGTCATAAATACGTTACTTTCTAGGAAACTTCAAGGCTGGAGTATAGTTAGACAAAATGCCGCCGCCTCCATTTATGATGCGCAAAGCAATAATCCAAATCCGGCGCAAACCTTAGTTCTTATAAGCAGCGCGCCTGTTACTGTAGATATATTGGTGTTTTAATATGATTAAAAAAGAATGCTCAAAATGTAAATTAAATAAACATTTAATAGATTTTTCTCCTAATGAACACATGCTTTTAGGTCTAATCAAAGAGAATTTCGATACTGCTCTTAACCTAGCTAAATATATTCAAGAAGATAGAGGTACTATCTAATGTCAGTACCTAGCTTATATATGTCACTCCCGGTGCCTTCAGTAGGAACTACTGACGGACCCCAATACGCGATAGACATTAACTCTTGCATGAGCGTTATAGATGCTCACGATCATACCCCAGGAAACGGAGTCCAGATCACTCCGTCTGGCTTAGACATTAACGCAGAGCTTACAGTCAATAACAATGATATTACGGCGATTAAGTCAGCTAGATTTCAGATTCAAGGCTCTCCTCTATCAGGCCCTTCAGATTTAGGATGTTTATATGAGTCAGGCGTTGATCTTTACTTCAATGACGGTAATGGTAACCAAATACAAATTACATCAGGTGGTGGGATAGCAGGAACACCTGGGTCAATTTCAGGTCTAGTTAGCCCAGCCAGTGCGTCGTACAGCGCAGTCAGCGGTAAGTTTGTTTGGCAGTCAGCCGCCTTAACCGCTGCAAATATGGACTTTGGTAGTGCTATCATGAGGAACGGCTCTGCCTCCTCATTTGGTCTAACCCTAAGCCCTCCAACTTTAGGTTCTAATTACTCCCTAGTGCTCCCACCATTACCGGTATCCCAAAAGTTTATGACTTTGGATGCTTCTGGTAATATGTCGGCTCCCTGGGCTGTAGACAATAGTTCACTTGAGATAGCGTCAAGTACGACATTACAGGTTAAAGCAGGTGGAATTACTGCTGCGATGCTGTCATCCGGTATTATGACTATTCTAGCCATTACCACATATTCCTCTGGATCTGGTACACACACAACTAACGCTGAGTCTTCAGGTGTATTAATATTCGGACGCGGAGGCTCTGGCGGAGGCGGCGGTGGAGGAGCGGATACGACCGGAGGCTCTGGTGCAGGCGGCGGAGGCGGCGGCGGCGGTGCAGCTTCATTTTCTGTGTATAAAACCGTTTCTCCTTCAACTGGGTACGCCTATTCTGTTGGAGCAGGCGGAGCAGGCGGAGCAGGCGGTACTTTTGATAACAATAATGCTGCTACTGGCTCTGCTGGGACTTCGACTACACTAGGATCTCTTGTGGCTTTTCCTGGGGGATACGGCGGCTTAGGAGGCTCCTGGGGGTCACTCGCTAGTAACAATTTAGGTGGAGCAGGCGGATCGGGTTTATTTATATCAGGTGCAGGCGGCACCGGTGGTACAGGTTCTCTCGGTGGAGGAGGCGGAGGAAACGGCTCTAGCGGAGGTCTTTCTCTAACAAGTACTTCTGTAGCTTCTGGCGGTACTGGAGACGCGATTGCAGGCGGAGGAGCAGGAGGCGGCGGCGGTACTGGAGATGGGGTAGGAGCGACTGGCGCTAATGGAAATGTTTTGACTGTACCTACTACAGCTACAAGCGGAGGCGGAGGCGGCGGAGGCTCTGGCTCTGGTAACGGCACTGGTGGTCCTGGTGGAACAGGCGGCGCAGGTTCAGACGGTTATTTAACTATTATTGAATTTGGATAAAAACTATGTCAATAATTGACCGTCCTGATCTTCTTTCCGCTGCTTTAAGGTATAAAGAAGATGCTAAGCAAAAATAATCTTAATATTAACTTCGCGCAAGGGCTGAATACTAAATCAGATCCTTGGCAAGTACCTGCCGGTCAGTTTTTATCTTTAGAGAATTCAATCTTCGATAAAGCTGGATTGATGCAAAAACGTAATGGTTTTGGATCTTTACCTTCACTCCCTGATTCTTCTAACACATTCCTAACCACATTCAATGGTAACCTAACGGCTATAGGTACAAGCTTAGAGGCGTATTCTCAAGGTTCTATGACTTGGGTAAATAAAGGCACTATCCAGCCTATGACTCTGGATACACTTCCATTAGTGCGCTCCTCGACCAATCAAAGCCAAGCTGACTCAGCTGTAAGCTCAACAGGACTCATTTGTACCGCATACACTGACAACGTACCGGTTGGCGGCGCTAACACCCTGGTGTACAAATACGTAGTGTCTGATGCTACGACAGGTCAAAACATAATAAATTCAACTACTATCACATCTTCAGGAGCTACAATCGTCTCAGCTCCAAGAGTGTTTATCATAGGTACTCATTTCTTAGTGATGTTTGTTGCCGATGTTTCTGGCACTAAGCACTTACAATACATTCCTATTTCTATTTCAGACCCTACAATCATAGGCGTAGCGACGGATATTTCCACTCAAGTAACGCTTGCGACTACCGGGTGCTTTGACGCCGTAGCTATTAACAACAGGCTTTACATAGCTTGGAACGGCTCTGATCTTGGCGGCGCCGTCAGAATGACCTTTATTAACAATACGTTAGGTCAAGGTAATACTGTCGTGTTCGCTGGACGTGTTGCGACGTTAATGAGTATATCAGCCGACTACACAACCTCGTCGCCTGTGATCTATGCTTTCTTCTATGACCTCGCTACAACCTCTGGATATGTTCTAGCTGTAGATCAATCACTCCTCACTGTCTTAGCTCCTACATCAGTCATTTCGAGTGGTACGATTCTTAATGTAGCATGTATCGCACAAAACTCAGCAGTTTCAATAATTTACGAAGTAAGTAACGCATACAGTTATGGAAGCCAGAAGGCCAACTACCTAAAGAAGAACACCGTGAGTCAAGCAGGCAGCGTTGGATCTTCCTCTGTAATGGCTAGGTCTGTTGGCCTTGCATCTAAAGCTTTCTTAGTAAATTCAGTGCCTTATGTCATGGCAGCTTACAGCTCTCCTTATCAGCCAACATACTTCATGCTCAATTTAAGTGGAAACGTCATGGCAAAGCTTGCATATTCAAATGGTGGGGGGTACACCACAACCGGCCTGCCGTCGTCGATTGTAGACGGAGACACTGTAAAAATCCCTTATCTTATTAAGGACTTGGTACAAGCGGCTAATAAGATTCAGGGTGCTGCTAATCCCACTGGGGTTTACTCACAGACTGGCGTTAATCTCGCAAGTTTCACTATTGGTACGTCCGATATTAATACTGCCGAAATAGGTAGTGACCTACACTTATCTGGAGGATTACTTTGGATGTATGACGGCGTAAAGCCTGTCGAGCATAGCTTCCACTTGTGGCCTGATAATATCAACGCTACGTGGAGCGCAGCGGGAGGTAGCATTGTAGCCAAACCAGACGGCTCCACTAACGCTAATGCGTATTTCTATCAAATAACTTATGAATGGGCAGACAATAACGGGAATGTGTTTAGATCAGCTCCTAGCGTCCCATTAGCTGTAACGACTACCGGCGCAGGCTCTAGTGGTAGTATTACCATTGATATACCAACCCTAAGACTTACCTACAAAACCTCATCCCCGGTGAAGATCGTAGCTTATCGTTGGAGCGTAGGGCAAAAAACGTATTATCAAGTAACTTCTCTTACAATTCCAACACTTAACGATACTACAGTAGACTCCATTCAAATCGTAGACACCTTAGCTGACGCTAGTATCATAGGGAATAACATAATCTACACGACAGGCGGTGTAATTGAAAACATCGCAGCGCCTGCTATTGACGTAATGACATTGTTTAAATCAAGACTCATAGCACTTGACGCAGAAGATAAGAACTTACTTTGGTACTCAAAACAAGTTATCGAGACTGTGCCTGTAGATATGTCAGACCTATTCACTATCTATGTAGCTCCTACAATCGGAGCGCAAGGCAATACCGGTCCTATTAGGGCGCTCTCCTCAATGGACGATAAGCTTATTATCTTTAAATCTAACGCAATTAACTACTTAACTGGTAATGGCCCAGACAATACAGGTGCAAATAATGACTTTTCGGAGCCAGTATTCATAACTTCAACCGTAGGGTGCTCTAATCAAAACAGTATTGTGTTCATGCCAGACGGCTTGATGTTTCAATCTGATAAGGGTATTTGGCTATTAGGGAGAGATCTAAGCACTCAGTATATCGGCGCTCCAGTGGAAGGCTTCACACAAGACGCGACTGTACTTAGCGCAGTCAACGTCCCAGGAACAAACCAAGTGAGGTTCACGTTAGATTCAGGCGTAACCCTCATGTATGATTACTATTTTCGTCAATGGGGAAGCTTCTCAAACATCCCTGCAATAGCGTCCACTCTCTATCAAAATCTCCATACGTTCATTAACTCTAGAGGAGAAGCGTATCAGGAAACTCCCAACACTTATCTAGACTGCACAAAGCCTGTACTCATGAAGTTTAAAACATCTTGGTTAAATCTCGCAGGGTTACAAGGGTTTGAAAGAGCGTACTTCTTTTACTTCTTATGTAGATACATCACTCCGCATAAGCTTGGGATCTCTATTGCTTTTGACTACAACGATTCTTTTACTCAATCAAGAACATTTGAGCCTGATAATTACAACGTCCCTTACGGTGGACTTCCTCTTTGGGGTAGTGACAGCCCTTGGGGAGGAAACGGTAATGTTGAGCAAGGGCGCGTATTCTTAGATAGACAGAAGTGTCAAGCCTTCCAAATCACAGTTGAAGAGCTTTATGACCCCTCTTTCGGCGTTGCCGCTGGAGCTGGTTTCACTATGTCAGGTCTTAATTTAGTTGTGGGCGCAAAGAAGAGCTACACGGCTACACTCAAACCAAACAGGTCAATTTAATGCACACAGTAAGATTCAACCACTGTCATCTGCCGTTACTATCGCACTGGGTTAAGGAAAGAAATATGGATAAATCTTTACTTAACGATCTCCCAGAGATAGGCTTCCTTGCGTTTAAAGATAACAAACCCATAGCGGCGGGTTTCATTAGGCAGTGTGAGGGTGATTACGGTTTAATTGACAGCTTCATAACTAATCCCACGGCTCTGCCTTCCCACAGAGACGAAGCATTAAATCTCGTTACAAAACAATTAGTTATCAAAGCTAAAGCAATGAGACTTAAGATGCTCACTGCTTATACGACAGATGAAAATACAAGGGTAAGGGCTGAGAAGCACGAGTTTGTGAAGTTACCCCACTCTGTTATGGTCTTAGACTTATCGAAAAAGGCGTAACTATGGCTTTCATGGGCAACCTATTAGGTGGTAATAACCAATTTCAAGCGGGAGGAGCCAATCAAGGCCAACTAGATACCGCATATGGTAATACCCAAGAAGGCATTCAAAAGCAGCGCGATTTACTCGCCGCTCTCCAAGCTCAAAACGGCATTGGAAATCAATCCTCAGTATTCAACCAACTACAAGGCGTAGCTTCAGGTCAGGGACCAAATCCTGCTCAAGCAATGCTCAATAACGCCACTGGCGCTAACGTCGCCAATCAAGCGGCTCTTATGGCAGGCCAACGCGGTTCATCTGCTAACGCCGGTCTTATGGCTCGCCAAGCTGGACAACAAGGCGCAGGTATTCAACAAAACGCTGTTGGACAGGGCGCAGCGCTACAAGCTCAGCAATCACTTGGAGCATTAGGTCAAATGGGCGGCATCGCTGGTCAACAAGTTGGTCAGCAAATGCAAGGCGTTCAAGGCTTTAATCAAGCAGCTCAAGGTCAGCAATCAAATCTAATGAACATGATGGCTAACCAGAATAACATTAATGCTAAAACTGCTGAAGAAAACGCTAAGCGCAAATCAGCTGGCATAGGCGGACTATTCGGAGGCATTGGCGGAGCACTGGCGGGTCCAGTAGGCTCGATGTTAGGTGGTGGAGCGCCTTCTTTTGGCGCTGGATCTATACCGGGACTAGGTGGAGGAATGCCTCTATCTGGAGGTTCTTACGCTAAAGGCGGAGAGATTTCAGCTATTGGTAAAGAGAATTACGGTCCCCGCAGCTCAGTAGGAAGACACTTAAAAGGTATTTCAAACTACGCAGCAGGCGGTAAAGTAGAAGCGAAAGTATCACCAGGGGAAATCTATTTGACTCCTGAGAAAGCTAGAGCCGTTGCACACGGCAAAGCTTCACCTATGTCTGGTGAACACATACCCGGTAAAGCCAAAGTAAAAGGCGACAGCTTAAAGAATGATACTGTTTCTAAGACGCTAAAAGAAGGCGGTGTAGTCATTCCTCGCAGTCAAGTTAACACTAAAGATCCAAAACGTATGGCAGCTTTTACAGCCGCTCATTTAGGTTTAGCTAAAAAGAAGAAGTAACATGAGATTTGATTTGAGTCGTTTTAAAAAGATTCACATGGACGATAAAGTGGCTACACTGAGGCATCCCGCAGGTCACCAGCTTACTATTGCTTTAGGTAAGTTACATCCAGCCATGAAAAAAGAAATGGCTTCTTTACCCATGTATGAAGGCGGTAAAGTAAACAAAAAAGCAGACGCTAACGCTGAGCTTCTAAAAGCAGCACAGAAGACTCTTAACACCGGTGAATCAGAAGTTAAGTACGACGAACAGCTACGCCCTGTAGCGGCTCCCAAGCCTAGTCCAACACCTTCCCCAAAGCCTATGATGGCTAAAGGCGGAGGCGTATCAAATGAAAAGCCTTTAGAGATTGAATCTATTGAAGAATCTCAACCAGCAGCTCAGGCTGTAGCGCAAGACGTTAGCCGCGCACCTGAACCTCAAGATTTTGCACTACCAGATAGAGCAGAAACCCCTGAGCAGATGCCAGCTGATGCTCCAATGCCTAAAGCTCCTGAGCAAGTAGATCCAGAGCTTTCTCGCGTTAGGGATATGTACAATCACTTAGCCGCTAACGTAACTCCAGGTTCAGGAAATGACCCTAGAGGCATCTTAGGTCCTAAATTTACATTTGGTCCCGCAGGCGAAACCCCGGTGAACTTCGATAGGAATACATGGGAAGCGGCTATCCAACACTCCCAAGCAGAGAAATCAGCAGGCGCTAAAAGAGAAGAAGACGCCATTCAAAACGCCATTGCTGACAATAAAGCCAGAGCGCAAGCAGGGTTACCTCCTATTGCAATCCCAGGCCGTCAAATGAGTGCTCAGGCACCTCAACAGCCACAAGCGCCCATAAAGCCTCAAGGTGAACAACCTTCTAGCGTCCCCGCACCGCAACAGCCACAAGATCCTTATGGAACTGAAGCCGCTTACGGCGCTTATGAAAAAGGTATCGGCGAGAAAACAGCTGGTATCAATCAGGAAGCTCAGGCTTTATCTCAGCAAGGTGAGCAACAAGCCGCAATCGCTGGAGCCGCTGCACAAAAAGAGCAAGCTGTTCAAGATGATTATAATAAGCATTTCCAGATGTTAGATGATGAGCGTAAAGCTTTTCAACACGACATTCAGAATCAACACATTGACCCACAACACTACTTTAACAACATGAACGTAACTCAGAAGCTTGCTACCTCAATCGGCCTTATCTTAGGCGGCATTGGTGGAGGAATGACTGGTCAAGGCAATCAAGTGATGAGCTTCATGAATAACGAGATTGACAGAGACATTCAAGCGCAGAAAGCTAATCTTGGTAAATCTGAGAACCTATTATCTGCAAACATGAGACAATTCGGTAACTTACGTGACGCTACTGACATGACTCGTATTATGCAAAGAGATATTGTTGCCAACCAGTTACAACAGGCCGCCGCTAAAGCTATGAGTCCTATGGCTAAAGCCAAAGCATTGCAGGCTTTGGGTGATTGGGATACAGGCACAGCGCAAATGCAAGGTCAACTTACAATGCGTAAGACTTTATTAGGAGCTGTGAATAGCGGTAACTTAAACCCTGAGCGCTTTATTGAAATGGTTTTGCCAGATGCAGCTAAAGGCGAAGCACGTAAAGAGCTTAAAGAAGCGCAGGGGATGATAGCTAGTCGTAATAACATCTTAGGCGCTTTCGATAAGATTGCGAAATTAAACACTATTTCTAGTAGAATAATGAACCCAATCGAAAGTAAGCGGCAGATTGATGCTATCTTAGGTGCTTTCCTTCCGGGCCTCTCAAAAGAGACGGCTGGTAGATTCACCGAGCAAGACGCCAAGATGCTTGAGCATACACTTAGGTCGCCTATTGGCGCATCAGCTGAGACGCAGGCTATTGCACGCTCGGCTTTAGATAGACTTGTACAAGAAAAGATGCACTTCCCGGTGTTAAAAGGCTGGGGTATTGATCCAACTCAATCAGCTCAAGGCTCTAGATTTGATAATTCAGGTCAAAAGCGGATTAAGCTTGCGCCGCCTGTTCAATAAGCGTATAATAACGCTTTGAAGGTTTTTACATGGCTGATGGTAACAATTCAATTTATCCTCCTAAGAATGCGCAGATTCAACAGGTAGAGGATACTAAGCTTCCAGAAGAAGGTGGTGTACCTTCAATCAGCGCTACTACCCCAGAAGCCCAGGCAGCAAACACTCAAGCTGAGTACGAACAACGAAGACCTCTAGCTTCTCATGTTGTAGAAGCAGCACAAGCAGGACAAGATCGTAATAGACAATTTGTAGAGATGAGCAAAAGAGTAGCTTATAGCCCTCATGATAAAGAAGCTATGGACTTCATGAATGAGGAGAACATGAGCCTAGCTGCAAGCACCATAGGCAGCGGCGGCCTAGCTAATGCTCCAGGCAAAACAATTAAACTTACGCATTACTCGAACATCCCAGGTATAAAACAAGTTGACCCTAAGTTCTCAGGCTCTGGTTTTGATGCAGGCGTCAAAGGTAGATCAATGGAAGTTCCTCAAGCTTTCCATTACTTAGAAGGAACTACTCCAGAAACTCAAACTGCTTTAGGTCAGGCTAAGTACAAATACTCTTCTGAAATCCCGGCTGAGCATGTTTACGACCTCTCTAAAGATACGCAAGGCATTGTAGAGAAAGCTATTCAAGATAACCAAGGCGTTATAAATATGTCTGAGATCCAAAAAGCTGTGCGCGATGCAGGCTTTAAGGGATCTATGGTATCGGCCCATCCAGATGCGTCTCTATCTAAGACTGTAACGATGTTTGAACCTCTTCCTGTTTCACACGTTAACGGAGAGCCAGTAACTAAAAACTTAGACGTAAGATCTCTAGCCAATGATTACGCTAAGAGCCAAGGTCTTGCAGTAAGTAACAAACCCAGTGAATACGTAAAAAACGAGCCTCATATTGGTAAGAGGATAGCAGAGGCTTATGAGACGATGCCTCATAATCCTAATGATCCTAATGTTAAACGAGCTTATGATGCCCTGGTGAATGAAACTCAAGCTCAATACAAGATGATTAAGGACACCGGGATTAAAATAGAGCCAATGCCTGCTGATGCTCCTAATCCCTATCCTAATGGGTCTAAGGATTTGTTCGCTGACATTGATACAAACAAACACATGTGGTACTACCCTACAGAGCATGGCTTTGGTTCTCAAGGTGCAGCAGCTTCTGACCACCCCTTATTACAACCAACGCCTGAACTTATGAATGGCAAACCAATGCTTGCAAACGATATGTTTCGCATTGTTCATGACGTGTTTGGTCATATAAAAGAGAGAACTGGTTTTGGACCTAGAGGAGAAGAAAACGCTTGGCGTGAGCACATGAAGATGTTCTCTCCTGAAGCGCAGAAAGCTTTAACAACTGAGACAAGAGGTCAAAACTCTTGGGTTAATTACGGTCCCCACGGTGAGAACAATAGGGCTAATCCTGCTAAAACTGTATACGCAGAGCAGAAAGCTGGACTCCTACCTGAATGGGCAATGAAGCCTACTCCACAAGAGTCTAATATTCAAGGCGCTAAAACTGGTTTATATTCAAAAGCAGCAAGTATCGCAGAAGAGAAGATGGGCGGTAAAGCTTCAGCTGAGCAGATTCGCGGTATGCTCAAAGAAGTTAAGCCAGAAGAAATGCAGTACCTTGGCATTGACGACTTTTTGAAATCAAACCCCGGCGCTACTAAAGAGCAGCTGTTAGAGCATATTCGCAGTCGTCAACCTGAGATTAAGACGATTGAAAAAGGCGGCAGCTCTGTAGAAGAAAACCAAGGCGAGTACTTCATAGAGCATAACCCCGAGGATGTCCCTTATCCTTATGAAGTCACGGACTGGGCGGGAAACCATATAGACCGCTTCTCCACTGAAGATGCCGCCCAAAATCATATATACCAGATTTCAAATGAGGGGGAGCCTACTAAATACTCCCAATACGCACTCCCAGGTGGAGAAAACTACAGAGAAATTTTGCATGTATTACCAAGTAATATACAAAAGGCTTTAAAAATAAAACAAAATGAGCATGGGGAATTTGACGTTGTAAACAAAGAAGGACGAACTTTAGCTACCATGTCTGATGTTGGTGACGCGCAGCAATACATTAAAGAAGAAGGACTCTCTCCTAGAAATTTATCTGATTACCGCTCTTCCCATTGGGACGAGCCGAACGTCTTAGCGCACACTCGCGTTAACGACCGTATAGACACAGAAGGTAAAAAGAATTTATTTGTAGAGGAGATTCAATCTGACTGGCATCAAGCTGGTAGAGAACAAGGGTATAAAATCCCTAATGTTGAATCTAAGATGGCCGAACTAAAGAATAAATTAAATAAACTTAATCCTAGTTCAAATGAGTGGGAACAAACGATTGATGAGATAAATAAGCTGCACGACTCTAAAAATTATGGCGTGCCTGACGCGCCCTTCAAAAAGACTTGGCATGAGTTTACACTTAAAAAGCTCATCAGAGAAGCTTCTGAAAAAGGGTACGACCGACTATCTTGGACTACCGGTGAACAACAAGCATCTCGGTATGATTTGAGTAAGAAGATTAATAGGGTAGAACTACATGATTTAAAGCCTGCCAACGGAGAAGGGTTTGAGCTTAATGCCATAGGAAATGATGGGCATAGTATTCTAAAAGAGCGTATATCTGATCCTACCGAAGCCGAAAAATATATAGGAAAAGACGCAGCTAAAAAACTTCAACAAGCTAAGACAATGGAAAATGATCGCGGTATTCCTGTACAAACAATCTCTGGTCTTGATCTCTCAGTAGGCGGCGAAGGAATGAAAGGTTTTTACGATAAAATCATTCCTGAATATTTGTCTAAACTAGGTAAAAAGTATGGAGCTAAAGTAGGTCAGACTGAATTACCCGCTCTTACTTGGGATGAAATAAAAAGATATGGAAAGCAAACCAGTAAACAAAAAATCCATTATTTTGAGTTAACCCCTGAGCTTAAGCGAGCGGCACTAGAAGAAGGCTTCCCCATGTTCGCTATAGGCGGTATGGTATCTCAGGACGATAGTAAACAAAATTATGCAGAAGGCGGCACTGTGGTAAACCAAGACGATCAGAGTAATCTTATCCCAATGGCTCAAGCGCCACAACCAATGGCTCCCGCGCAACAAATGATAAATGTTATTGATCCTGATACACAAGAGATTGGCTCAATCCCAGCGCACCAACTTGAAGATGCGATTTCTCAGGGCTACACACAAGCTACTCCCGAACAAACACATGCGTTTATCAATCAATCTCAATACGGCTCTCCTTCTCAACAGCTCCTTTCTGGTATGGAGTCAGCAGCGAGTGCAGCGACTTTTGGCCTCTCAACTGGTTTAGAAAGAGCAGCAGGTGTTAGCTCTGAGGGTATACTAGGTAGGAAAGAAGCTAACCCCATCACATCAGGGCTTGGAAGTGTCGGCGGTTTAGCTGCCTCTTCCCTAATCCCCGGTGTAGGCGCAGTTAGGCTCCTATCTCAAGCAGGCAGAGCCGCAGCTGAAGCAGTTGGATTAGGCGCAGCTGGCGGCTCTCTCATTAAGCAAATGGGTAGAGAAGCTGTTAAAGGTGCATTTGAAACGACCTTATTTCAAGGTGGAGAAGAGGTATCCAAAGCATTTGCTAAAGACCCAAATCAATCAGCTGAAACAGCAATCATTGATTTAGGTTTAGCGGGGATAATGGGGGGAACTTTCGGTGCAGCGATTGGCGCAGGTTTGGCAGGGCTTTCTAAACTCAAGGGCGGCGCAAAGCTCCCAGAATCTAGCTCTTCTTTTGTATCTGAAATGGATAGAGCAGCGTTTGACAGTGGAGATTTTAAGGCTAGTATTGAAAATAACCCGGCTCTAAAAGAAGATCAAAAACTAAGTATCATGGCAGGGCTGTCAAAAGAGAAGTCAGAAGCTCCTGAAATTAGAGCGGCAGCGAAACGCTTAGGCGCTAACGTAATGGAAGGCATGGTATCAGATAGCCCAACAGTGCAAGCCTTTGAAAGTTCTTTGATTAATGGTAAAGTGCCCACCTACTCAGGTATGCGTAGAACAGCTTTGTATGATGCAGGCTATACGAAAGCCGAAGCCGCAGTAGAGCAGTCTTTAGGAGATCCTTCTAGGTACAGTAAAGCTGAGCTTGGTAACATTCTTAAAGATTCTATTACTTCTCAGATTGCAGAAGAAAACGCTCCTATTGCTGCGCTCTACAATGAACTTAAACAATACCATGAGATTATACCGCTGAGTGAAAAGAGCGCTCCGGCTATTGCCCGTAACATCGGTTTGATGCAAGAGCTTAAACTATCCCCTTCTTCTCCTGAAGGCGCGTTAATGAAGCGAGTAATGAGTGAAATTGGTAATTTAAAGACTGTTGACGACGTAAAAGCCTATAAAGACATTCTCTCTCACTCTATCTCTCCTACAGCCTCATCCGGTGAAAAGCGCATGGCTTCTATCTTAAGAGACAAGCTTACTGATCTTGAAGAGTCGTCTATCGAGCGTTTTGCTAGAAAGCAAATGAAGACTCCAGAAGCAAAGGCTAGGATTGAAGGATTAATTGACCAGCGCAAAGCCGCTAATGCTCAGTATAAACAGTTTATTGAGAAGGTTAAAACTTTATCTGAGCAGCTCGGTAAGGGTAGAGTGTATGGCGTTCAAGACGCTTTGAATTTCATTAGAGAGAAACTTACACCGGAGGAGATTGCAAGCCGGGTGTTCTCTAAGAAGGACTCAGAGTTTAATGCTTTTTTTAATAAACACTTCCCAGACCAAATGGCTTTGGTTAGAGAGTTTCAAAAAGGAGCACTTCGCGCTGAAGCTTCTAAGACTGGAGCGCTACAACCTAAACTAATATTTAACCAAGTTAATAAGCTAGAGCCAGAGATTCAGAAGTCTATATTCACTAAAGAAGAGCTTCAAAAGCTAAAAGATGCTGAAACTTACATTCGCGCTATTCCTAAAGACTTTAATCCTAGTGGTACATCTCACATGCAGGCGCTACGCGAATTCATGGAAAGCCCTATTAAAGCTGGGTTCGCTAACATAAGAGATTTAGGTATTGAGAAGTTCATTACTACAATGGGCGCGTCTCCAGAAGTTCAGCAGGCAGTAGCTTTAGCTAAGGCCACAGCTAGGAGTGAAAAATTACTTAAAAACTCTGTTAAAGCAATCTTTAAAGCAGAGAGGGTAGAACTACCTGAAGCATTGAAGCCTTCAGATAAGAAGCGAGAGAAGCTAGATAAGCTTGTTTTAGATCTCAATAAAAACCCACAGAAGCTATTAAACTTAGGCGAAAACAACCCAGTGCCTGAATATAATCAAGCTTTCGCGCAAGTCTCTCAAAAAGCGATAGAGTACCTAAATTCAATGCGAGCTGTAGTTGACCCTCAAAATCCATTAGATTCAAAGCGCGTAGTGTCTGCTGTAGAAAAAGCTAGGTATAACAGAGCGTTAGACATAGCCCAACAGCCTTTATTGGTGCTTGAGAATATCAAAAATGGGACATTGATACCAGAGGACGTAAAAGCGCTTAATTCAATGTATCCCAATCTTTACAATAAGATGAGTCAACAATTAACCGATCAAATCGTAGAAACGACAACTAAAGGACAAACCGTACCGTATAAAACTAGGCTTATGTTATCGACATTCTTAGGTAAACCTATGGACTCTACAATGACTCCAGAAGGCATTATGGGCGCTCAGCCTATGCAAGCAGCTCCTGAACAACCTCAAGGTGCTCCAAGTAACAAAAATAAGACAGGAACTGCTTTAAACAAGATGCCCAGTATGTATCAAACTAAAGGGCAGGCGCGTACAGCTAAAGAGAATAAAGATTAACCAGGAAATTTTCTCAGATTTATAATCTTATCCGCTACAAAATACGGCGTTGCTAACATAGATAATTTAACTTCGTCTGAGTAAAAATACATAATCTCAAATATCCCTGGAGAATTGACTAGCTTTACGCGCTCCCCTACTTTAAAATTATGAATAATTGGTTCTTTTAAGATAGGCGCGGATAGTTCTTTCAACTCCTTCTTACAACTTCTACAATAATCATATTCCTCACCAAAATTGGTCGCTTTGGCTTTAATCATCTTTTCTAAACAAACTGGGCAGTACATTTTTCCTATTTCCTTTCTAAAATCTTAACCGCTTTGCGGATAATCTTTTGTCTTAATTTCTTTTCATCTGAGGAGGAGGCGTAGTAGGCGGCGTTGGCGGAGGCGGAGGCGGCGTAGTAGGCGGCGTAGGCGGCGTAGTAGGCGGCGGAGCGGGCGGCGTTGGCGGAGGCGGAGGCGTAGGCGGCGTAGGCGGCGGAGGCGGCGGCGTAGTAGGCGGCTTGTCTATTCTCCTCTGTGTCATGCTCTAACACTCTTTCTGCTGCCTCTATCGCTTTACGTGGACGTAGATCGTCAGGGTGTTTATCTTCAAAGATAGGCAGTACCTGTTTAGCGCAGAAGATAGACAGCTTAATGTTTTGCTTACGCGTCATAAGTCTTGTGTAGAGCCAACGCGCCCACTCAGGGCGATGAGCATCTACGTCAAGTAATGTGCGTAGGAGTGGTGTAGAACGTCTGCCTTTAGCGTAGGTTAAGTACCAATCGTAACCGTCAGAGCAGGCGTTAAGGGCTTTAATCTTTTTAGCTGTTATGTTCATAAATCCTCCAATTAATTACATAGTTACACAAATCCTAATTAAAGTCAAGGACTATAATACACTATATGAAAGCCTAGCCTTTACCGAGGCTTAACCTAACAGGGGAGCGGCAACAATGCCAAATAAAAAGTGCATTAAATGTCTAATTGATAAGGATTTCTCTGAATTCTACTTCAGATCTGATAAGAAGACATTTAAACACGCTTCCTGTAAGAAATGCTGCGTAAAGTACAATAACGAGCTTGCCGCCAAAAAAATGAAAACAGACCCTGAGTTTGTTCAAAAACAGAGGGAACGATCTAGGGCGCATTTATTAAAGACTAAATATAAAATTACTCCTGCCCATTGGGAAATGCTTGCGTCAAACCAAGACTATAAATGTAAAATCTGTAAAAAAGAAACTAAGTTAGCTGTAGATCATAACCATAAAAATGAACAGGTGAGAGGGCTGCTATGTTTAGCCTGTAATGCAGGGCTTGGGCAGTTCAGAGACAACATAGAGACTATGGAAACCGCTATCCAGTATCTTAAAGACACACAAAATAAAAAATCAACTTTTGTAGTGTACGAAAGGCAGAAAAATGTCAGGCCGTAAAAACGTACTTCCCCCATTTCAAACAATAAATGCAGGCGACATGAGTCAAGCCTCAATCACTAGTTCTGTTACTAGCATACAATACCTCGACAACATCTGTATTGAATTGATATGGTCTGGTACTTCTCCAATAGGAACTATTGCTATCCAAGGATCTTTAAATCATGCTCAAGACGCCCAAGGTAACGTAACAGTAGCAGGTACTTGGGTACCTATGGTAATAGGCGGCTCTCCTACTCAGGCTGTATCTGGAAATTCAGGATCAATGTTGTTTGATTTAAGTCAATTAAGTTTTCCTTATATAAGAATTGTGTACACCAAAACGTCAGGAATAGGAACTCTTGACGGCTATATCGGCGGGAAGCAAATCTAATGTCTTCGACCTATCTTAGATATCCCACTCTAGGCGGCGTACCTGTTTACGCAAACTTAGCCGCCTTCCCAGCTACAGCAGCAGACGGCGCTTTAGCTGTAGCCGCTGATACTGATATTTTATACGTCTTTAACTTAGGCTCCCTCACTTGGATACCTATTGGCGGTAGTTCTACTGTATTATCAATAGGCACAATAGACAGCCAAACAAAATCAGCAAATGGCGCTGTAATCATCAGCAACAGCTTAGTGCTGCAAACAGCTGACGCTACAAACCCAGGGCTAATGTCTACTAGCACTCAATCAATTGCTGGAGCTAAAACTTTCACTGGTAGTATCTCGGCTTCTAACCTCTCAGGAACAAACACCGGGGATCTAACTTTAACCGCCGTAGGAGCATCCCCTAGTGCAAATGGTGCTAGTCTTTCTGGACAAGCATTAACTTTACAGCCTGCAAGTTCTACTCTTCCTGGCGTAGTTACTGCTGTAGCTCAATCTTTTGGCGGAGCTAAGCGTATTATCGGTAACGCTGATGCAGTTCAACTCCGAGTAACCGCTAACTCTTCACAGTCAGCAAGCTTATTTTTAGTTGAGAATTCGGCGAGTACAGCTATCCTAGAAGTCAATTCAGCGGGATCGACTTCTGTTGTTAATCTTGTTGCTAGTAACTTAGTTGTTTCGTCGGGGGGTAGTGTAGGAGGCCCAAGCTTTACCTTTGGTTCAAATTTCAGTACTGGGATGTATTTACCGGCGGCGGCGACTTTAGCTCTAACAGCGGGAGGAGTACAAACTCTTAAAACTACCTCTACTACAGTTAACCTTCCACTTTTAACTGCTTCCCTCCCTGTACAGACTGACGCGTCTAAAAACCTAATATCATTAGCAATTGATCTATCTAGTTCTCAAGTTACAGGAAACTTAGGAGTTTCTCATTTAAACTCAGGAACCTCCGCATCCTCTGCGACTTTCTGGAGAGGAGACGGGACTTGGGCGGTATCTGGAGGCACATGGAACGAAGACGCTACTTTTAGTTTAAAAGCCGGGACCAACGCCTTAGCTGATAATACCACTTCTCAATATAACGTCGCAATTGGGTCAGGCGCTGCTCAACATATTCTAGGATCTACAACTACCGGCGACAATATCGCTATTGGCAGAAATGCATTAAATGGCACGACCACATTTACTGCAAATAATAATATAGCCATCGGCTTAGACTCGCTTAAATTAGTTAGCACACAGACTACATCCATAGCTATTGGTATTAGGGCAATGGATGCTGCCACAAGTGGTTCAAATTCAGTCGCTATAGGGACCGACGCTCTTGGTTCTCAAACCACAGCAAGTCAAAACACGGCTGTTGGTACTGGCGCTCTTGGGAGCATAACCACTCAAACTAATTCTACGGCGGTCGGGTATAACTCATTACAACTTGCTACTGGACAACTCAACACCTCAGTTGGAGCGCAAAGCGGATCAATAGTCTCAAGTGGACAAGGGAATACAATCGTAGGATCGGATGCGTTAGTAAATCAAACAGTCGCGGATTTTTCTACTGCGATAGGTCATCGCTCTATGAATCGTATGAAACCTGGAGCGGGGACTTCTGGTAATACGGCGGTCGGTTATAACTCTCTTTTAGGGTCTGCGACTCCGACAAACAATACTGGGGTAGATAATACGGCGGTAGGTCATTCTACTGGCATCGCGTTAACTAGTGCGAATAGATGCTCAATGTTGGGCGGCGGCGTCTTCTCCAGTCTTACTACCGGTAGTGACAATACTGGTATCGGGTATGCCGCAGGTACTAATACAAACGCACTTACGACTGGATCTAGTAATACATTTTTAGGCTCTCAAACAGGCGTTTCTGTAATAGGAGCTATCGGCTTCTCAAATATGACAGCAGTAGGTGCCGGAGCTATTGTTGGTACAGCTAATACCGTCGTACTTGGTAGAACAACAGATACTACTGTTATCGGAGCAACGGCTCTATTAGCGTCTGCTGGATTATTACAAGTCAAAGGTAAGCACGGCTTTTTAGGAGCTACAAGCGGCTACATCACAATGATAGCTCCAGCTACGCCCACTTCGTATGATTTAGTCTTACCTAGTGCTCAGGGAACAAGCGGACAAACATTAAGTAACGACGGGTCTGGTAACTTAAGTTGGGTTACTCTGTCCTCATTTGGAATAGAACCAACAAAGAATTTATTAATTAATTCTAATTTCGATTTTTGGCAGCGTATTGCAGGAGCGCCTACAACGGGAACTACTATAGCTAATGGCGCGTCAACTTATGTGGCTGATAGGTGGTATGGGAAAAATACTCTTGGTACTAGTGGGGTATTAACTTTTAAGCAAACATCTGGAGTCAGCGACGGCGCAAAATATGGCGCTTCACTCCAAATCACTACTGCACCTACTGCGGTCCAGACCAATGGATGCGAAATGTACCAGACTTTAGAAAACCTTCTTTCTTTGGAGCTGTACAATCAAACGGCTTCTTTTTCTGTTAGAGTTAAAGCGTTAAATAATGTCAATCAAGTGGGAATTCAATTTTTTTATAAAACCACGGAAGCTAAAGTAGACACCGCTATTGGATCTGAGGTTTTAACTACTGTTAATAGTTCCACGTTTACGACTTGCACTATTAATGGGCAAGCTCTAGGAACGGCGCAGACTACATCTGGCGTTATTGGAGTTAGAATCAGAATTACGGCAGTTAGCGTGGGTAATACTTATGATATCAGTAACGGTTTTATTTGTGAACAGCCTATCGTAAATCTAGGAAGTTTAGCGGCCTCTTATGCAAGGAATGGAAAAACTATTGCTCAGGAGTTAGCTTCATGTCAAAGATTTTATGCTTCGACTTTTCGCGATGGAGTTACCCCTGCGCAGAATACTTCAAATACTAATGACAGCATTGTATCCGCCACTTACTCTGTAAGTGTCTCAGGTAACGCCCTACCTTGGGAATTTCCAGTTAAAATGAGAGTTTCTCCTACTATGACCACTTATAATCTGTACTCCGCCGCCGCTACATTTGCAGTAGCGGGTGCTGGAAGTTATGCCACATCAGAGTATTGTAAAAATGAGAGTCGAATTGCTTGGACTAACACAGGGGTCCCAACATTAGGTATGGTCAATATGGGCGCTACCGCCGATGCCGAAATTTAAAATGTAAATAGGTAAAAAATTATGAAAATACTAAATAAAACAATCATTTCAAGTCAATCGGCAAACGTAGATATAAATAGTAGCCCTATTGATCTATCTCAAACATACGCAATATCGGCACAGGTAAACGCAACAGCTACTATCGGCGGCACACTTCAACTCCAAGTGTCTAACGATATCGTGCCCGTCAATTATGAGTTTATAAATTTTACTCCTACAAATTGGTCAAATTTAGGCTCCGCAGTAACTTTAAGTGGAGCAGGAGCCAATCTAATTGCTAGAACTGATACGGCGTATAGAGCATTAAGAGCTGTATTTACTGACACCTTTGCTAGAATTCAAACAATTGTAGCTGTAGCTGATGTAGTTGGTTCTCTAAACAGTAAGTATTTTCTTGCAAGCTCTAAAACTGCTAATTATTATTTTTGGTTCAGTAATGGCGGAGGTGTTGACCCTCTTATAGCCGGACGTACCGGGGTGCCTGTTGTATATGTGAATAATGACAGTGCGGCTACTCTAGGCGGTCTTATTAGAACGGCGGCGGCGTCAAAAGGCTGGACAGTTACAGGCGCAAGTGCCACTGCTATTTTGACCTGTGATGTTGGTGGGGCTGTTATTGCAGCATCAGACGGCGCGGCTCCTACTGGTTTTGGTTTTACAAATACTGTACCAACGGGTACGGTTACTGTTAATTTAATGGCTATTTGCGTATAATTATGATGGAATGGGTTAAAGGACTTGTAATAGCGTCATTTGCGGTATTAATGCCAATTCACGCTGCTATGGCGGCGGCGGGTGTTTTAATTGTATCTGACTTGATTTTGGGTATGTGGGCAGCTAGAAAACGAGGCGAAAAGTTAACTTCTGCCGCCATGCGCCGAACAATCTCAAAAATGCTTATATATCAGTCGGCTATCATCACTGGGTTTATATGTGAGACGTGGCTTTTGTCTGGATTTATCCCGGTGAGTAAGTTAGTATCAGGAGTGATAGGAGTGGTCGAGATGAAGAGCATCTTAGAAAACGCCAACTCAATTAGCGGCGGCGACATTTTCGCTAAAGTTATCAAAGCTTTAGGTAGTAAGAACGATGTTAATGAGCCTCCAAATGATGACTCCCCAGGAGCCGCATGAAAAAGCTATTGATTTCATTAATGCTTTTAGTTTCTACGCAGGCGCAAGCTCTGCATGTTCAAAATGAAGAAGCTAGTATTAGTATAACTACAGATAAGGTTTCTCATATTGTAGGGGATATTGACCATACCCTCTTATCTAAATGGGGGATTGAGTTTGAAAAAACTAAGAATTTGGTAGGTCCGAGAGTTATTATAATTAATTCTTCGGGCGGCGAATTCGAGGTTGGAAACAAAATACTTAAGGATATCAAACAGGAGCAAGCCCAAGGCGTTAAAATGATTTGTATTATGGACGTACAGGCATCGTCTATGGCTTTTAATATCTTGTCACATTGCGACGTTAGATTAGCTACAGAAGGCTCAGCAGGTGTAGTACACAAAATAAGGCTATATGGTATATTTACGCAAGAAACAGCTAAACAATTACGAGAACTTGCAAATGAGATAGATAGAGAAGATGAGCCATTTAGACGTAAAAACGCCAAGGAAATGCACTTGTCGTTAAACGAATACGACTATTGGGCAGATAAAGAGTCGCGTTGGACAGCAGAAACTTTACATGCCCGTAAATACATTCACGGTTTTGTTAAAATGCAGACAAAAAAACAAGGTATAGGAGAAAAGAAATAATGAAACAAGTAAAAGCAGGTCATAGTATTAGTATTGTAGCTCAATTTTTTGACGCGGGGGGTAACATAGGAGCCGCTCCAGATAATAAACCAGGTTGGAGTATTGACCCAGTGGGCGGTACTTTAACCGTCGCTGCGGATGGTATGTCCGCCGTGTTCCTAGCCGGGTATGGATTAGGTCTTATTGGGGTTACTGTTGAATGTGCAAGCGGAGGCGTACCAAAGGTACATAGTGAGCAAATTCAGATCATTCCTGGCGATATTGAAGCGATTCTTTTCGCCATCAACTAATAACATGAAAATAAACTCTGCGGGCCTTGAGCTTATAAAATCTTTTGAAGGTTGTAAGCTTGAGGCCTACAAAGATATAGTAGGCGTCTGGACCGTTGGCTTTGGACATACCGGGAATGATGTTTACGAAAAACAAAGGATTTCTCAAGAGGAAGCCGAAGAGCTTTTAAAGGATGACCTTTGTAAGTTTGAAGCTGGCGTTGCCTCTCTACTAAAAGTCAAGGTCAGCGAAAATCAATTTTCAGCCCTTGTTTCTTTTGCTTATAACCTTGGCTTGGGTAACCTAAAGTCATCTCTACTACTCCGGTGCATTAATAAAAACAACGTGGTAGGAGCCGAGGGCGAATTCAAAAAATGGAACCACGCAGGCGGCAAAGTAGTCGAAGGTCTTACACGCAGACGAGAAGCCGAAGCTAAACTTTTTTCGACGGGCTAGTTTCCATTCTCTTCTTAATTTTATTTAAAGCCAACACACAATAGTTAACTTGGTGTAAAGCGTCGTCTAACCCGTTATGGTGCGTACCTAAGCGCGCCGTGTTGTCTACTGTAATACTCCCCGCTAGTTGAATTAAGGTTCTAATATCTCTTGCTGCCTTATATGGAAAACTAGGCTTTATGTTTAGGCGCATAAACGTCTGCGAAATGATAACAAAATCAAATGTGGCGTGGCTCAAAATTTGCTGTGCGTTTGCTAGGAAATCATTAAGCTTAAGAAACGCAGATTTAATGTCTTCTCTAGGCTCAGCTAAAATAGAAGCTACCGCTTCTTTGGACTGAGATAACCACCAATAAACAGTGTCCGCATCCATTTTAGCGCCGGAAGCTACGGCAGATTTAGCGTCTACGTTTATACTAAATTTTTCGCCAATTTCCCCGGTGCCTGGATCAAAATAACACGCACCAATCTGTATAATAACCGCGTCTGGCCCAGTTCCTAGAGTCTCTAAGTCAATCATTACATGTTTCATTTCCATACTCCTCTAAATGGGTGTTCAGGATCAGAAAAATAAGTGCAAACCAATTCATTTACATTGGTCCTATTTCTCCACATTTTTCTAATCCACTTGTAAGTAAACAACTCAGCGCGTTTATCTAAGAAAGTAGTCTCCACTAAAAGTCGGTCTGAAGTTTTCAATGTAATCATGTCTTTTTCGTACTTAGGTTGAAGCATAGTAGCCAAAACACCGACATTCCAAAAAAATCGGGTTGCTGGGCACCATTTTTTTGTTTGCCATTTTAAGAGGCCTCTAAATCCTGGCATTATACTAAACCACAACGCACGCCAAGAGAAGACATTATCTGGCGTAAATACACGCCAGCCTCGCAGTTGAAGCCTATACATAATTTCAAAAGGTAGCGGCTCAAGAAGCGAAAGCGCTATCATGTTGTCAGGTGAATTTAAGTCGGTTGATCCTGGAAACCTAAGTATTCGCCCGTCGGGTAGGAAGCACTGGGGTTGTACCTTGACTAAGGCTCGCACATGAGTTTCACATCCCAGAAGAAAGGCTTGTACAGTAAATAATACACCATTATCGCTGTGTCCTCCTGGACCGGTCCCCGAAGGCAGCACCATTCCGAACTCATCTGAAAACGTCTCTGGTATCACTGGGCTTTTACCTCTACTGATATGCTGCCATCTAAATTCTTAGTCACAGATATTGTTGAAGCGGTGTTAGTCTGAATTGTAGCTGTATTCCCACTAACCGAGGTCGTGGCCGTTTCAGCCACTACCCCTGTGATTACAATAGAGCTTGTGGTCGTAACCGGGCACGCGGCAGCAAATACAGAGGCCAACAATAGGTAGGCTAGTATACCGCTGCCAACGAAACCCCTCATTTTTTATCCAAACTATCTAGTTCTTTTTCAGCCGCCGCTCGAGCTTTTTCTGGATCAACTCTAAGTTGCCCGCCCGTCATTTGAGCTAAAACAATGTCAGCGCCATTGACAAACCCGGCGATATAAGATTCTCTACTTAGGTGTACGGCGGCTTTATTAATTACAACCCCCGACACTATAATAGATCCAACTACAATCAAACCTACAGCTAATTTTTTAACGCGATTATTCATTTTCATTCCCTTACTCTTTAAACCCAAAACCAATGGGTTTAGTTTCTTTTATTAGAGGTACTTTAAACAACTCTCTCAAACGCTTAAGCTCTGGTTTTAGCTCTCGCTTCTCTCTATAAACACTATTGCACAGTGCGCTTAAGTGGTCAATAGAAAAATTATCTGTAGCTTTTACGATCTCTGGTATGTCTTGATGATTTTTCAAAATAACCTTGAGATACGCCGACCTAGCTTCTGGCGTAGGGAGGCCAATCTTGACTACGTGGCTTAGCCTACCAGGACGATTATAGATGCGGGGGTCAAGACGCTCTGGGTAGTTAGTAGTGGCGATAAACATGACATTGTTTACACTCTCTGCGCTGTCGAGCATATCTAAATACTTACTCTCTCCAAACCCTCGTATAAGGCTGTCGATATCCTCCAAGATCACAATGATCTTGCGGTTTTCTTCAATCTGCGAGAAATCCTTTAGAAATGCTGAAATAAAATTAGGGTTAATATTAGCATTAAACACAATGCCGCCGCGCTCAATTAATTTCTTTGTAACAATCTTAATAGTGCAGCTTTTTCCAGTGCCCGGCTCTCCGAATAATAGAATACCTGCTTTATATGCTGCTCCGCCTCTTACGAATTCATTGCCGTCTTTATAGTCTTTTTCGCTATCCCAAAAAGAATCAACGAGCTTAATCACATGCTCAGAGCGCATCTCTGGTAACTCTAACAATAAACCAGAGGGTTTAATTGAAGGTACTGCAATAACGCCCTGTTGAGTCACGGCTATATCGTAACAGCCATTAGGAAGATGTGAAACGGTAGTAGTCGTCGGCAAATAACCAGGACCAAAAAGTGCGTACTGCGAAGGCATTCCTGGTTGTCTCTCTTCTTTTGTCTTGGGCATAGTAGGAGCGTCCTCACCGTCAACAACAGCTCTTGATTTTACGTGTTGCGCTGCTTCTTCTACGTGCTTTTCTATGGCTTCCAAAAACTCATCTACATCGTTACTCATGTTTACTCTCCTTCGTTTTATTTGGCTCACAGGGTTTAAACGTAAGAATGGGCTTGCGCTTCCTTACCTGCCTTGGCTTGTGCCTATTTATAGCCCTAAGTTGTCTAAGCTTAGCCCTGTTAGGGTAATACTCAGGGCTATTAGTCTCTTTGTTAATAACAATCTTAAATCCAGGTACTTGTTTCATTGTTTATCTTTCGACTCATGATGTTTGTGTTTATACGGGCACTCATTCTCTGACGGCGTTGAGCTTGGAGAAGGAGACGCTGTAGGACATATAGGCGGTAATGGTTGTGATTCATCTTGACCACAACCTACGATAAATAAGGTCAATATAATTAAATAAATCATTTTACTTTTATACATACAAATCTAGCCTCCGCCGTAGTGTTTGTTACGAGTTTAGCCGCTCTCTTGCCTGCAATTTCACAGGCATCCTCAGTTTTAAAATTAGGCACTGAGGTTAACGCCTGAGAGACAGGACCGCCGCCGAAGTATCCTAATTGAACATACAAAATTAAAGTCCACGCGCTCATTTTGTTCGCTCCTTTATTAACTCTTTAGCCGTCTCTGCAATACTTTCGGCAGAGGGGTTTAATGCTTTCTTGGTGTCTTCAGCTGTCAATAGTTGAAATACTGATTTTAGCCTCCACTGAATAAGACCTGACTTTAATCGAGTACGCTCTATTTTATACTCAGGTAAAATACCCTTTCTTTGCATTCTGCGAATGCGCTTCCTATCTGGGTTAATAGCGTCTAATAGACGACGTTTTGATTTAAGGTGTTGGTTCTTACCGTTTAGTGTTGCTGGAGCCATTAGCATTCACTCCTTCCGTCTTTATCTCTGCGGCAGTTAAGTTGTCCACATTTACACATATTGCTTTTAGGTTTATTCCCAAATGCAAGTCGTCTAGCCTCGGTCAAAGTAGAAGCACCTTTAGCTTTTGGGTGCATAGAAATATAATTGACCAGACTCCTACCTAACCACTGCCATTCTTGCTGTTTATGCTTTTCCATTTTTATTCCTCTCTTCTACGGCTAAAAATTCAGCCTCTCTTACGGCGTCTTTTAACTTTACTACTGCTACTTTAAGTTCATCATACATACGATGATACTCTAAAAGTTCCTCAGATAAAAGCCTATTCTTACGTCTTAGGTCAAATATTTCCCACATTGCAAAAATATAACCAATAAAAATAATCCAATTAATTATAGTGTCCATTCTTATCTCCTCCTTCTTTTAGCATGGCAGCTTGTTCGCAGGTTCATCTGGTACTGCTTTTAATTGACAATAATATTCTATCTTCCTTGATGTTAATTTATACATAGCTTCGGTCAATCCAGCAGCTACTGCGTTTTGAACATCTGTCTTTAAGTTTATATACTTATCTCTAGTATGATCAGCTTTTTCTTTGTCTGATTTTAATTCTTTAGGGATTTGAGAGGATAAAACTTTATACATAGTTGTGGCGACATAAGAAGCTAAAAAAGCAGCGGTGAGTAGACGCACTCCGTCTTTCCCATGTTTAGCGCCTGTGGTTTCAATGAACTTCATAACCTCGCTTACCATTTGCTTGCAATACGCTGTCATCTGGTCATCAAGCTCTTTACTTATTTTATTTGACATTCTTACTTTCTAAAATCTTAACCGCTTTGCGGATAATCTTTTGTCTTAATTTCTTTTCATCTGAGGAGGAGGCGTAGTAGGCGGCGTTGGCGGAGGCGGCGGAGGCGGAGGCGGCGTAGTAGGCGGCGTAGTAGGCGGCGTAGGCGGCGTAGGCGGCGGAGTTGGAGGCGTAGGCGGAGTCGGCGGCGTTGGCGGCGGAGTAGGCGGCGGCGGAGGCGGAGGCGGCGGAGGCGGCGTAGGCGGCGTTGGCGGCGGCGGAGGCGGCGTAGTAGGCGGCGTAGGCGGCGGCTTGTATATTCTCCTCTGTGTCATGCTCTAACACTCTTTCTGCTGCCTCTATCGCTTTACGTGGACGTAGATCGTCAGGGTGTTTAGCTTCAAATAGAGGCAAAACTTGTTTAGCGCAGAAGATAGACATTTCAATGTTTTGCTCTCTGTTCAAACTTTTATTAATAACCCATTCAGCCCAGTCAAGTTTTTTTTCTTTTATGAGATTTTGTACAACCTCGTCTGCATTTCTATTGGGTTGGTTTTGTAACCATTGATACCCACCTAGGCATGGGTGAGTTCTTTGCGCCCATATTTCATCTAATTGGTAAACACTGGGTTTATTGTTTTTGAAGATGATTGAGTTTATTTTATCGAAAAAGTTCATAAATCCTCCAATTGTTAAAAACTCGGTGGGCCGTTGTCTTGTCGATCTTCGACCATTTACCCAGAATTTTCTATCTGGCGCCCACCGAATCTACTGTTTAAGAGGAGGGCGAACTGTTATCAGATACTACGTCTGTTTCCGGCTTAAATCCTCTTACCCAGCTGATATTAGGATATACTGGGTTGGGGTTGGAAGTCAAGGTCCAAATAAATGCTTGTACATCTTCTTAACATGACTTTTAAATTGGTCTAAGGACATAGCGTTTTTAGCCGAGTTACAAGAAAAACAACAGGATACGCAGTTAGAGATCTCGTAACCTATGTCACTATTAACCCTGTCAACTCCTACTCGGTCTTCGGGCCAATTAGGTAAATGACCACAATAAGCGCATTCTCCTGTAATCAACGTAAGAACCTCTTCGTGCTTTAGTCCCCACTTAATGCCTCGCTTTTTCGCCTTTGTTTTTATGTCGTTAATGATGTTAACGGCGAGGGAGCCTCTTCGGCCTTCTCCTACATCTTTCACGCCACCAAGTTTAGAATACCCACTTTTATCATACTTGCTATCTGTTGTTCCATTACGTTTAAACCTAGCGTGATGTTTCCGGCAGTAAGTAAGTGCGAAATGTTTCATTCCACAACCATTAACTGAACAAATCATAAATTTTTATCTCCTACACAAATAGTCTCATAGTTTAACCGTGTAGTCAACAGATAAAAAAGAGGGCCTTAGGCTTTCACCTAAGACCCTCAATCTTTTTAGTTAAACCCTACGCAATTAAGCAGAGAGCGAAACCACGCAGTTCCAACCAGGCGCACTGCAAATCAAATTGCCGTAGTACCCGATTCTGATTTCCAGCGCATCTGCACTTCCAACGCGGAGTCCTTCAAGACCTTCCATACCGTAGGTGAGGATGTGAGGAACCTTACCGAGAGAACGTAGTTTAAACGTGCTCATGGTGAGGAGGTAACCAGTAGCAGGAGGACAGCTACGATCTGCAAGTACAGTGACTTTGCCGTAAGCGCTTTGGAAGGTGATACCTTCAAATGCTACTTCAACTTCATCGTGCTTGACTTGAACGTATTGAACCTTAGCGCCTAAGCTGTTCACAAGAGCAGCGTAAGATGCGAAGTCCATAACGAGTAGATCAGGCTTTCCACCTTCTCGGTTCAAGAACGCGAGAGCATTGGTGATACCTTCTTCAATCGTGTAAGCCGAAGCATTGAAGCGACAGCCTGCAAGACGAGTAGGGTCGGCTGAGCGATTAACACCCCAAAAGGAGTCGTTAGAAGCTGGAGACGTTACTGGTAGCCAAGCCTGGAGTCCAGACAGAGCTAAGTACGAGCTAGTGCTCGAAGCACCGGCACTTGGCAAGTCGCCTGAGATGCTGAGATAAGCAGCACCTGAACCGATTGCCCAGTTACCCGACAATGAAGAAGCCGAAGCTGTTCCACTGAGGATACCTGTAGCCCTGTTTACAGCAGTGATAATCACTGTGTCAGAGCTGACTGCTCCCCCTTGAGAGCTAGAAGCTACGAGTAGCATTCCAACTTCAAAGTTGACGATTTGCTGTGCGTTAGAGAGCGGGATAACCGTTCCACCAGCAACAGTACCGTTTTGAGTCGAAGCTGACGTGCTGATACCGCGAGTAGCAGTACCATCAGCGAAGATTTCAAACGCGATGTTGTTAGTGATGTTGCGGAAACCGCCGTCCATTTGAAGCTTTGCAGCATCAACGAAGGCTCCAGCATTGGATTTGGTTTGCTCCATTAAGAGATTCGTAATGGTTACCAACTGATAATCAGAGATAACATATACGAAAAAGCTTGCTAGTGAAGCAGCGGTTTGCTGATTCTGAGCATTGCTAAACCCGTGAGAACGACCTTGAGGAGTTCCATATTCGAGAGGCACCGGGATATATTTACCGGCAAAACCGTCTGGAGACTCATTCTTTGGAACTAGAGCAAAGAAGGGATTTTCTTTGTAAACTAGATCTTTCATATAATCATTCGAATCAACGTACAACTCTTTAAGAGCCGCTACTTGATTTGAACTATTTGCATAAACAGCAGGCATTTGTTGTTTCTTTCTTTAAGCCTTAGTAATGATAAGGGATTTCCTTATAATGTTCCTTAGCTTGGTTATTTTTTGTTCGCCCTTGCTTGTGCATTGGCGTTGAATGCAGCAATTGCTTTCTCTCTAGAAGTCATCGGCCTTGTAGCTGAGACTGTGTTAGTGAGTGTTTTCATTGCTTGTGGCTGCTTAGCTTCTACATTTTGCTTCTTTTCAACCGGTGTAGATGCCGGGGTAATACTTAATCTTTTCTGAATCTTACTGATTTTATACAGTTTTTCAGCTTCTTCGATGATATGATCTTCAACCATTTTCGCAGCTTCTTCGGCGGTCAAAAGAACACCGTCTTCTGCAAAGGTTTTTTTAATCAAATCAACAACTTCCTCAATTTGACCCGTACTTTTAATAGTTTCAAATTCAGGATCTTTCTCAACCAGAGACTTAACTTCCTTCCGGATGTTATTCACGGCTTGTTCGTATCCTTGTTGTTGAGTTTCTTCAAAGGTCTTTTTGACGCCTTGCTGGTCGTCTCTAAGAGTGCGAATCTCTGAACGAAGTTCTTCGATTACACTGTGTAAAGCCTGTTGCTCAGGACTAGGAGCATTGAGAGCTTGCTGTGTCAGCTGTTCATACGTCATACCATTCTTCATCAAAACGTCTAAAGGACTCTTTAGGAGTTCTTCTTTTGAAATGTATTTGGAAGGGTCAAACGATTCTTTAGCCTTCAGAGCTTCTTCTCTTTGCGAGATAGCCTGTTCTTTGGCCTTAATCTCATTCACCTGCGCTCTGAGTGCTTTTTCCTTGCGGGCAAGCTGAGCGTATTGCTGAGATAACTGCTGCGGCTCTTTGGTTACTTCTTTGGGTGCCGCTTCGTCAACTTTGTCATTTTGTCCTGAAGTTTCAACGCCTTCAGATTCAGTAGATTTAGATTCTTGAATCTTTTCAGACACTTGAGATTCTGGAGCTTTTATGGCTCCTGCTTCTTCTGGAGATACTTGGTTTTGGTTAGGGACGGCAGGCTGAGCTTGGTTTGTGTGACCTACGAGCATGTTAATTGCTCGTTCTCTTGCTGCCTGTTGTGTTGGGGTTAAAGCGGTGGACGCGACTGTAGCGCCATTCTGTGTTACGGTAAATGCCATATACGGGGGTTTCCTTTACTGAGGGGGTTTATTTTGTTGCTTCTAGTTATCAAACGCATTTCTCCAAAGGTTAGCTAAAGCTTCTTTAGCGCGTTGAAAAATTGTAGTGTGTATACTATATGTATGTTGTGTGTATAACTGAGGAGAATATACATGAATTTGTGGAGCACTGGTATAGTTTTTACGCCGAGCTTCTTCTATGCGCACTTCTTCTGCGATTCTGGCTTTAGTACGGTCAGATTCTCGCTGAGCTTCTACCATTTCTACAGCGCGAAATTTAGCTTGCTCTCTGGTTTCAGCTTTAGCTGTTTGATATTCTTGCTCTTTTTGTGATTGAAGTTTGCGCCACTCGATAAGCTCATTATGTCCACCAATCTCTGTTACGGTGTAGTGAACTTTCTTTTGTTGCTGAGAGAAGTAGCCAGATTCTTCTAGCTCTGTGATTCGCTTGTTACTGAACGTATTATTATGCGACATTAGTGTGCTCCTGAATGTACCGGGCTAACCTCAAGATTACATCGAAGTCCTCCTCTAGTAGACCCAAAGACCTATTACATTTATTACAAGTGCGCATAATTATTGACTGATATTAGGAACTAGAGGGGATACTTGTTGAGGCTCAGCCATTGCCTGCGGAGGGATTTGCGGCATAGGCTGTTGTGGAGGCTGAGCCGCTTGAATTAAACCTAGAGTCTGAGCATAGAAGTTTCTAAGCATTTGTTGTTTTTCTTCTTCTAACTTAGCGGAAGCATAGAGATTATAGTATTGAACTACAAGCTCTTTAGCTAAGAGTGCATCCATGAAAGGATCTGGAGGAGTGTATTCGCCGTCTTCTACGATAGCGTCTAAGACTTGGAATATGCGCTCTTCGCTGGCATTCGCTAACTTCTCTACTTGCTCAAGATCTGGGTAATCTAAGAGTCTGCGACCTTCTTTAATCGTAATCATCCCACCTTGAATCATTTCAACAATCTTCTGCATACGTCCAGCTGGGTCACGTGGGAGAGAAGACATATTGAAGCATTGGATTACAAACGGGTCATCAAGGAGGTCAGCTTTTGGTAAGTCAATCTGCTTGGTACCGTTCTTATTTGGGTAGACGGTGGAGTATTCGCCGTCGCGCTCAGCTATGTCTTTAGCTAAGTCTACGACAAGGTACGCAAGATCGACAAACATATTGTCATAGCGGCGACTAAGAGCAGCAAACCTGTCAGTTGATATATCATCATAAGACCTAATGGCTTCTCCGGAGTTTAGTCCGGCTGGTTTTTGAGATGAGGCTTGTAGAGCAGACACGCCGCATTGGGCATAACCGTAGTCTATAAGTCGTTGTAATTGCGCATACATTTCTTGAGGTACGCATGGTGCGACCTCGTAAATAGGTTTTGTGCCCTGGAAGTTGATAATTGTGCCCACTTCGTTGTTAAACGAGGTTTTTAGCACTTTGGAGCCGTTCTCTACAAATACTCTTGGAACACCTACAAGCTTAATAGCTTTAGAAATAGTATAGAGCAGGCTGTTGACTTCCATTTGAGTGCCCATGAGCTGTTCAGCTAAACCTTGGGACCAGAAGCCTAGTAACCTACGAGAATAATGGAGGAATACAAAAGGGAATTTATCTTTATCCCAGTCTTCGTCTACGATAACTCCAGCAGAGCACGCCATTACGTGTCTACCGTCTTTAGCGTCTTTACCTGACTTCATGTGCCAGCCTTCTACAACCATTACGAGGTCGGAGACTGTTTTAGAGGAGTCAGCTGAGTTATCAGGAAATGCTTGTGCGGCATTCTCAATTTGAGCTTTAAAACCTGGGCAGTTTTCAATAAGAACTTGGCGGTCAACTAGTTTAAATCGGTACATCTGCCTGGGGTCACCGTAGATAGACTCGTTAGCGTCTACAAGTAGCTCGGTGAGGAGAACGCGCTCGAGCCCTACGCGATTGTCGTTCGTTTCAAAGATATGTAGGCATCCAGTGCCTTCTACTAGAGAGTCTCTTAAAGCTATCTCACCTAAGTCATAGGCTTTGGTTTGGTAGAATTCACCTAGTATGAAATTATTAAGCTTTTTCGCTAAGTTACGCTCTTTGTAATCTGAGTTATCTGTAAGGAACACCGGGGAGGGTCTTGACTGTGAGATGCGAGAGATTAGAGTGTCTGCGGCTGATTGAATTAGGTTGTATGTAGGGCGGTCGGCTGGTAGTCCATGTGAGTTGTCTACCTTCGTCATATTAGATCCGACGAAGTTAAACAATGACATATTGCCGTATAGTCTTGCGTAGATAGCGGCTTGTCGGTATCTGTACGCTTGGTTTTCTTTTAAGTAGGCGGCAGTTCCTAATAGCTGACCACATAGATCAGCCTTAGACTTAGCTTTCCACCATGCTGCTACTTGGAGGTTGTCTTTCTTCTCACGCGTTTTCATCGTGATCGTTGCAGTTTTTTGCTGTGGCTTAGCGGTTACTTTCACGCTTTACCTTCTTCAGTTCCAATTGGGTCTTGAGTGGAGAAAAAAAGGAGCTGCTCTTCGGTGAGTTCATCTTCGTTTCTAATTGCTGTATCGGGTGTTAATACGGGTGCAGAAGCTTTACCGCGAGGCTTTCTCGGTGCAACATCTTGATCTTTAAGGGTAAGTTTAATCCCATTAATTTCAATAGCAGCAACGCCGCTTTTACGACAAAGCGCAATGATAGCTTTAAGTTGTTTAAGATCAGGGAGTTCCAAGGAGCTTACTCCATTCCTCGTTTGGCACGCATTTTGCGCCTAATTGAGTTTGCTAAAGAATGAGGCTCACCAGAGCTTTTTTCTCTAGAGTCGCCCATTTCTTTTGAGTCTTTTGGTTGAGCACTAATCTGTGAGTCGTCGTAGATAGGCTCATCTGCAATCTCTGCATTTTGTTCGTCGTAAGGACTGCGGCCTTCTTCTTCGGAATTCTCTTCTAAATCAACTACTTCGCCGCCAGATGCCATCTTACGCTTATGCATAATAGCATCGGCGATTGATTCTGAGCGCTCTTCGTCTGACATAAGGTCACTGGGGTGAATCTCTCCGCCATGTGCTAGTTGTTTGGGACTTGGTTTTGGTTGGGGTTTAGGACCAAAAGCATCTCTAATGGATTTCATGCCTTTTTCAACGCTAGACTCGGCTTCGACATTGCCGCCGTCAGCCATTTTCTTTTTGTTTTTGCGTTGAACATTGTAAGCTATTGCAATGCTTTGCTTTTGTGGTTTTCCAGCGTCCATCTCTTTTTCGATGTTCTCTGACATGGCTTTTTTTGATTTACTCTGGATCAATGGCATTATTCTTGTCCTTCAGGTTCTACGTTCTCTTGGTTCTCTTCATGTGGCATAGATTCGCAGATTTGAAACGCAGAGGCGATAGCAGAAGCCAGTGCTTTTTTATCCCCGCGACTAATCGCACTCATAATATCATCAGCGGCAGCTTCAAGTGCTTGATTATCTTGAGATTCTGGTTCTTTACCTTCGTCTGGTTTTCTATATTCTACTGCAATACCGGCTACTTTTGACTTGGGTTTCATGAAAGGAAGCATCAGGAAGTCTCCTAATTATGTAAATTAGTCCTGAACTGGTGTGATTTATAGTAAAGTTAGGGTAATTTAGTGCATATTAGCGAATATTAGTAACTATTGATCTTCGCCGTTTGCTCGGCGGTGATACTCAGCTTCTTTCTCGAAATGCTCTAGTGCCGCGTCAAACAATTCTGAGGCTTGCTGGTCTGCCCACTCTTTAGTGCCTCTTTGCGGCTTCTTTGGCGGCTCCCTGTATGTAAAGGCTGGGGACTCTTTGAAGCTATAGAGTACGGCGTCAATAATGTCTGAGTGCGGGTTTTTCTTGACTACAATCTTATCCGCAGTGCTCTTATCCCAATCAATCTGGACTAGGTAAGAATCGTTAGCGAAGCGTGAATCTTTTTTCGCTTTAAATCTACCTAAGCGTAAGGCATCATTAAGAAATTCTACATTTTGCTGCTTAAGCGTTTTGTCTGCGTCCTGCACTGGAATGTGCTTTTGACGGCGGATCTCCTCTGCAATCTTCTTTCCCAAGCCGCCTGCGTCTACTATCATCTTGCTGAAGTCGTATTTCTTTTGAAGCCCTTCTATTTGCGTCACAAGCTCGGTAATGCCCTGCTTTGCGGTAATTACCTCTTCTACAAGGTAAGTGATTGCTTCTTTCTCAGACCAGGCTAAGACAGCAAGAGCGTCGGCGTCTTTGTATCCTAAGTCAATCCCCAGGATGTAGTTCCACTTCACCGGGGTAATAGTGGGTAACTCTTCGTAATGACTCACTTCTGCTTTGTACCTAACCCAGAGGCTTTGTACGTCAAGTACCCATTGGTTTCTATACTCGCGCCTAAGTGTTGGGTGCTCTTCTGTCCATTCCCTTTTCTTCTTTAAATCCTCAATAAAAGCAACAGGATCGGGCATATAAGGGTTGTCGAGTAATGTCCATTTATGAACAGAAAACCCGTACCTTCCTTCATGTGTTACTTGAAAGAAGTATCCTTGCGGAACCGGACCCGGCGTCCCGGTGATAGCAAGCCAGCCGTCTGCATAGTCTGAGATTGCAGGAGTAAGAACGTCGTCTACCAGAGATTGTAAGTGTGTGCCGAAGTCTTGAGCTTCGTCGATAGCAATAGCAGGAAACTTTCGACCTTTTAGCCTCTTAATGAAGTTCTTCATGTCTGCGCCGTAGAGCTTAAGCGTAGCTCCATTAGGGTAAGTCATTGTAAGCGTTGATTCTTTAAACGTACAGCCTAGCTGGTACTTGTCGTTTAGTTCGTTGAGTACAGGCCACATAATATCTCGCGCAGAATCTAGAGTTAAACTTAGATAAACACACTGGGTTTTGGGGTGCTTATCCATAGTTTTGAAAAAGCGTATAGCTAGACCGTTCGTCTTTCCTGCGCGGCGGCTACACTGAGCGGCTAAGTACCTAGCTTCGTCTTCAGTGAATTCGCATTGCGCGGGAAAAGATTGCCCTAAATTCAATAACTTGGATTTAGTAGTTTCAATAGGAAGATATGCGCCGCGCTCATCCTTGAGCGGTTTAGGCGGCGGCACAACTAACTTACGAGCCATTAACTAGCTTTAGCTGCTTCTTCTTCTGCTTCTTCTGGACCGTATTTACCTACTTGTACGTTTGCGATTGGTACGAAATACTCAGCGCCATTGATTTCTAGCAATAACTTTTCGCCAATATCATACAAGTTGAAAGACTTAAAAGTCTTGTTTATAGGAGGGAGTACATTACCGAGCGTACCTACTCCTGGGAAAAAGGCGTCTGTGCCTTGTAATCTTACGTATGTTACTTTACGCTTCATTTGCTTTACTTCCTTCTTCTTTATTGATAGACACGACTTCAGCTACGGGCTTCTCAGCCTGTTTAGCTTCTGCCGCTGCCTTTGCTTTAGCTTCTTCGGCTAAACGATTTAGCTCTTGCTGAGCTGCGATATACTCAAAATTAAGATCTTTCAACTGTTGGTTGATTAGACCTAGATCACTTTGAGAGACATGGATCTTATATTGAAGATCTCCTGCTTTTGTGGTTAATTGTACATAATCCTGCTGGATTTGCTGTACTGAACGAGGGACTTTGAATTCTTTAGACATTTATTATACTCCTGTTTATACTACATTATTGTGAGTCTGAATGTACTTAGCTAAGCGCAATATAGAATCAAAGTCTTCTAACATATAGCCTAGCGCAAAGTTACATCTAGTACACAACAAGCCTCTCACTTTGCCTGTCGTGTGGTTATGATCAACAGCTAAATTTTTTCTTTTATCTGTTGAAACAATTCTTAAATCAATGATTGTTTCTGGTTTTAAACATACTGCGCATTTGTGTTCTTGTTTTTCAGATAACTGAATGTAATCTTGTATCGTTATGCCGAATTTGTGTTTTATAGAAGCATGTCTATATACAATATTACTTTCTCTTCTGTTCTTTTTATCCCATTCAATTTTTTGTTTCATTAGTAGCGCCCTTTTTTGTACCTTTCTAGCTTTATTATACCTAGCTGTACACTGCCTGCACCAGTGATGCAGACCGAAATTATCTGTGTCGGATTTGCATTTGGGACAAATCATAAAAGGAATGGGTTAAACGGAATATTCTTAGGTTTCAAGGCTTTGCCTTGTTTTGTCAAGTGACTGACGGCTTCGTAGTCTTTGGGTACTAAAGTCTTGGCGATACCAATTCTACGCCAGCGGTCTTTAACAAAGACAAAATCTAATACATTTAGCCCGGTAGTTGAGCTAGTTTGTAGCCAATGGGAGACAGAATAACCAAGGATAACATCCTTATCTTCCTTAAGGCAGGCTACAGTAATAGTTACACCGGGGTAGTTGAGAAGGGTTTCTATGATCTTGTGATAGTGTTTCATGAACGTGTCTTTCTCTATCTCTCTAAACCACTCATTGCCGTAATATAAACCTTTAAGCATGGTAGCAAAGATAAAGTTCTTATCTGTTTCAGGCTCCCAGTCCCTAGTTGTTATGAGGTCTGTGCTCTTGAGTGAAGATTTATCATCTCCGCCCTTAGCTTCTGTAGTGTTTTGTGTACTTTGCATTTTGATGTTTTTATCCTTTTACTCTTTAAATATAATACGATATTTCTAATACTGGTGCCGTTTGCGTGCATTTCCCAAACCAATTGGTCTCTCGGGGTTTCAAATTTGTAGTCATATAAAAAATGTCCAGCAAGACGATAATACTCTTCTTTTGTCTGCTGTAATAGCGGGTTGTCTTTTGTTCTTATTTTGGTTTGCTGGGAAGACCATACTTTAAGATTGCCGTCTGTTTGTTCTATATCGTCAAAGCCGCCGCGCTCTATTTTTTTATACCAGCGCTTTTGTAGAGCTTTAAACTCTTTACTGTTGTTGTCCACTAGAAGGTACGACCGATAGTGTCGTAGCTTCGACTTTTTGTTTTTCTTTTGCAGCGAGGATTTCAGCTTGCTGCTTATCTTTAAGCTCTTTCATTACTCCGCCTGCGATTTCCATAGCCATGCCTTTTTTCAGGTACATAGCAAAGTAGCGTTTGGAGACGTAAAATGACGCTTCTGAGGTTTTTTGTTCGATAGTCGCAGAAAACCCGACCTTCGTATTCAAGACCATAACCGCAAGCGCCCATCGCATAGAATCGTTATCAGGAATATCGTAGCGCCTGATAATGTCATCAGCCCAGGCTTTTTGCTCCGCCATGCCCGTAGGTAGTGCGGTAGGGAAAAAGTCTCTTAGTTTCAGGAGTAAACTGCCAAATTTATGTAAATAATCAATCATGTAGTGAGAATAACACGGGTTTCCTACTTTTGTCAACAAAAATAATTAGTTATATAACTGCGCGAACTTATTACGATTTATCCTCAGTAGACAATTCTCCTAGTGATTTAGAATACATATAAGTCTTAAAAACTCCAAAAAACGCGGTGCCTGACTGCATCTTTTCGAGGTCAACTAGCGCCTTATCTATTTCCTCTAAGTACACATCTAGTTGGGTCAGCTCCATTCTCGCTTCGTCTTTTGACATAATCTTAGAGGAGTTAGATCTGGCTAGAATCATATAGTCGTCGTTCATTTTGATAAGTCGTAGGTTTTTCATTTTTATTCCCTTCTTTCTAAAATCTTAACCGCTTTGCGGATAATCTTTTGTCTTAATTTCTTTTCAT
>ERZ1292625.854-Hain-H41-01um-R1-854-length-41043-cov-10_pt1 | contig 41043 bp, 58 predicted proteins | sample MGYA00564400_ERZ1292625 | MGnify/ENA primary metagenome ERZ1292625 (study PRJEB36523, sample SAMEA6512639) | groundwater metagenome | collected 2019-01-08 | study: AquaDiva: Metagenomics assemblies of 32 groundwater samples
CCACTCCAAGGGTACTCCGAGGCTATCCCGAGGGTACCCTTTGCCTATCTATTGGTATCCATCAACCTATCTATCTCTTAAGAGATACCCTATATACCCACAAAGGGATACATACCAATCCGGGAAACAGGCCGATACTTCCCCAACACTAACCAACCAACCAAGGACACACACATGACAGACTCAGAGTTCCTATTAACCTTTGGCCTTTGTGCCCTGATACTGGGCATTGCAGCGGGTTACCTAGCGCGCCGGTACACCAAGGCACATACCCGCAAGATGGCCAGCAAGCGCGGCTGTGGTTGTGGCAAGAGGGGTTGTAAGTGAGGCCTTATACAGGTAGGCTCCCTTACCTGTTCCCGGCAGGCCTTGCCGTGGTGATACTGGCCCATTGGCTCATATACGGTTACATACTATGAGCGGCACTGACGAACAGTGGAAGGTGTACCTAGCGGCTCACGGGCGATGGCAGGCAACACCTTACGACCGAAAGCTATGGCACGCATACCGCAATGCGGCTTATGCGGTTGGGTGTAAGCCCAAGAAATACCCACACAAACTTAAAGGTAAATAGCATGATAACCTATGACCAGATAGATAAGCTGTATTACAAATGGCGGAACTCGAAGGACCGCGACGACGTGAGGGCCGCGCTTTACCAGGATTGGCTGAATGCAAGGGAGAAATACAACACACAACAAGGCTTGCCTAACCTGTTAGCAAGTATGGGGTAAGATATGGCCATCACGGACAATCAGCGTAAGGCTGATAAGCTGTTCAAGGCATACCAAAACGCTGCCACACGCACCGAAAAGCGCGCATTGTGGGAGGCATATCAACAGGCACTGGCAAGCGTGAGGGGTTAACTAGAGTCTATCCCGTTGTGGATATGCAATATACCCACAATGGAATATGTTCTAAACGCCAAAAGAGGCGGATAGTATGTAACACAAGGATGATAAGCGGTTGTAGGGTGGTCCCCAACAGTACCGCGCTCAAGGAGGGACAAGCAAAAACTGTGATGTAATGCTCTGTCACCCGGCAACATTATCGAGAAACAACCAATAGCAAGTAGGGCCATGCGTACGGGTGGGGCATAGTAAGGCTAATCAAGCCACATCTTGCCGCTAATAGTAACCCCCAATAGACACGGGGACACAGATAAGCATGGCGGGCCTGAGAATAGAACCACGTTAGTGGTCACTAACTACAGGCTGACAAGTAGGGTACCGTTAACAGCGGTTAGTGTCCCTGCCCTATACGGCTAAAGAGAGAAGGTAGGAAACGTCAATCCGTGAATGGGTTGGCCCTTACACTGGTAAGGTACTGGGCTAGGCATAATAAGTGCCCCTTTTCTAACAAGGTCACGTTAACTACGTGGCCTTTAGCATGTGCCTTGATAAGCAGGGTGCATGCTATCGGTCATTATTAACTAACCAAAGAGGTATTCAATATGGACTACATCAAAGACGTAAATGCGCTTTCCGCTCGTATCGTGGAGATTAAGAAGGTAGGAAAACTACTGGACAGTGAAATCCACCTATGCGCGGTGTCGGCTCTGTATCATGCGCAAGAACACGGAAACTTAACGTCATTGTCAGACTTGTCGGCTGCACTGCCTAAGTCTGCCCGTCGAAATGCGTTCGTTTACTGGGCTTGCCAACATGCCCCCGTACAATTCAGCGGCGATACGGAAGTGTTCACCAAAACGAAGGGTAAGAATCAAAAGCCCTTCCTGTTGGTTCAAGCACAATCTACACCGTTCTGGGAGTTCACGAAGGAACGTAAGCCCATGACCATCACTATCGAAGGTCTGTTGGCATATATTGCTAACAAGGTCAAGACTGGGATTGAACGCGGTGATATTAAGGTGGAAGAACTCGCAGGGTTAGATAAGGAACTCCACAATATCCTTATTATGCCTTCTGCAACCGTTTCTAAAGCCGCCTAGGGTGCTTTTGTCATGTACCCCTTAGGCTATCTAGGGGGTACATTTTTAAGCGTCTTACAGGGGATTAGAGGTCGTCACTATGAAATATGATATCGTAAATGCAAGAGGGCAAGTCTGTATACCGGACTTATCCCTATCAGAGGGGTTAGATATACTTGAGGTTCTGCAACATGCCGCCACAGACCAGTATGCCTTAAGGGCGACTGTTGATTCACTGATTGAGGCATATTCAGGGGTAGAGAGGAGAGGGAAAGAGTAAACTAACAGAGGGTAATACATGACAAGCGAATCAAAGAAACTGGAGAAAGAGATAGCCCTGTTACAGAAAAAGGTGGATAAGCTTAAACACGCCTGGGAGCCGCCTTACATGGAGTTTGACGAGCAAGACAGCGGTAACGAATGTTTAAACATAAGCGTAGACCCGGCCCTGGATTCTGTACAGTTTCGTGAATATATGAGGCTGTGCATTATCTCGTGGAGTGCAAGGGCATTTTGTGGCTTTGACCCGGATTATTCCGGATTTGATAGATACCAACCTACGGTTGGCCAAAAGAACAACACACCGGGTTATATTTTCTGGCTTGGTGGCCTAAGAGTTTTACCGGTTGAATGCCATACCGTTGAACAAGCTGAGGCAGTTTCCGAGATGGTAAAACCTTTTATCCCTAAGGAGTAGATGCATGATGATACCAGATGATTGCTTTGTAAAATTTCACCTTAGCCCTATATCGTGTGGGGTATTACAAATGTATCGCCTTTGTAACAACCCGAAACACCATATGTGGGCGCTTGCGAGAAGGATAGAAAAGACGAATCACAGCAATGTTCCTGCTTTTGTTATATTCTCGGATGTTGTGGGCCGTAATGGAACTAGACTCTATGAGTATCTGAATAAGAATCGAGGGTGTTTTGGGGTTGTTCAGGAAACACCCACAAGGGTTAACACAAATAGTGATAATCCCATAAAGATGTGGGTTCTTTCTTTAAACTACAAAGGACTTATGGCTTGGTATAGGCTTAACAAAATCATAATAGGAGGTATAAAAAATGGCTAGATTACAGGTGAATGGGACAGATATGTCCTGCGGTGTCAGAATGCTGGTTAATGTTAATCAGGAAATCCGATATAACCGTGAGGTTTACCCACTCCTAAACCCCTATGAACGGCTTATGTTTTGGGTGGGGCATTACGTATACGGAGATGGAAACCCCAAAGGAGTTTCAGGGGCCGCTTTTGTTTTGTTTTCTGACTTAGCAGGAAAGGACTCCGAGGGGCATCACTTGGCAAACTATATACAGGAAGGGGAACATATTTTTGGACAAATATCAGAATCGCCTGTTAATGAAAACACACAGACAAATAATTATATTAAGATATGGACGCTTACTGTCGACAACCCAGCATATAGCCACTGGTATCGTGAAACTCTAGATACTTATAAGGATTAACCCAACAGAGAGAGGTCATAAGTGTATGTATTACGTAATGATTCAGTATGTAGACCGTTACGGTAAGGCGTATTACAGACGATGTGGCACTATGAACAAAAAGGTGGAAGATTCAATAGAATTTCTTAATAGACATGCTAACCCTGGTACGGTTGAGAAGTACGGTACAGGCACAGTATACGCAAAGAGGAGTTAAACATGAGTGAAGTCCTAGACTACTTTGAAGAGGGTTATGATTCTTTTGGTCATAAAGATAAACCTTGCCCCTATAAAGAGGGAACAATGGCTAATGGGGCCTGGTCGGTGGGTTATGATGTAGCTTTTTATAATTATTGTTATAAAGAAAAGATTACTGATATTGAGGGGGGATTCCCCCCTACAGAGTAAGAGCGCACACGAACAGAGTAAAGAGTAGAGCAAGTAAGTTAATTAAGTGTTGTTATTTTACTTAGTGCAAAGGATAAGAGAATCTTAGACAAGCAAAATTAACATAAGTTCAATATTTATTTTATAGGAGGAACTGAGAATGTTAAAGCAGGTGATAAACAGACTAAGCTATTTAAGCATAAGATTCATCTTCGGGGTAATTGTGTTATTACTGGTGATATGTTCAACTGTTGTGGCAGCTCTTATCCATATGAGTTGCGCTCTACACGACCAATTACAAAAGTTATAACCGTATGAGCGAGACAGACATATACCTGTTTAATCCGATTACTGCGCGAGAACACAGTGTTAATTACTTTATTGACTATAAGACTTCATCTGGGATGTCCTGCAAGATGGCTAACTACTCTAGGCCCTGTTTTAGGGAGGCGATTACCGGACCCTTAAAGCCTGGCACGTTGGACGCGGATGCCCTCGCCGGGGGTGGCATAGAGAGATACGATGTTGTCTATGTATCGTCCTATGAACGCAATATGTACCGGGATGTAACTAAATTTTTTTATGATTGGCTGCTTGATAAGCCCTTTATCAAGGCCATAAACTCTTTAGGTTTATTTACCTGCAAGTGGGAGCATTCACCCGTAGACGGCATTAGGGCGGTTGTGACCGTCTCGGGTGAATTGCCTCTCGAAGTAGCAGCCCCTTTGTTGAGTATGGCAAGACTTCCCTTTTACTTTCCGTGCTCAACCACGATAGCACATATGTTTGCCACCAAGATTTGTCCTGATAACATAGACTTAGCGGTGTTTGTTGGTTACCAGTATTCTTATGCTACGCGTTTTGTACACTTTACTGATCCAGCGAAAGAAAATGGACACAATTGTCTTGTTAACGCCACATGGGAAAAATTTTATAGTACCCTTAATAGCGGTTATAGTCCCCTTGATTTTAGCTCTTATCTTCTTAAGAATTCTTGTGGTGGCTATAAGAACCTACAGTTTATTGGTGGGATATTTAGGTTACCAGAAAAGCCTAACATTTACTACAACGAGATAAGGCCGATGAAGCCTGTTAGTAAGGAGGTTTATTTGGATACCCTTTCAGGGAAGTTCGATACGAATATCCTTAAGGGTAATAACGAGTTTATGGGCATACTTGATGCAATGAAAAGGAAAATACTATGACTAAAGCTTTGATAGTAAACGGAGGGATGGAGTATGTCCATCTCTTGTCGGGTGTTGTTGATACGGCGGTATGCGTAAGGTATACGGATGGTAAGATCTTATATGACCTTGATGGGTACGATTTAATCCAATTTACGGGTGGGTCGGACATTTCCCCCGATTTATATGGAGAAATCCCCTTACCTACTACTTACTGTAATCCAAAAAGAGACGAGCATGAGACTAGCATCTACAATAGTGCCAGGGCGCTGGGAATACCTATGGTTGGTATCTGTAGGGGTTTACAGCTTATTCATGCCATGAATGGGGGTAAGCTACACCAGCACGTAGGTAATCACGATTGTTACCATCGTGTGCGGGCTAGTAGTTCCCCCCTAAAACCCGGCAGCTACGTAAGCCCTCATGTTCGTGAAATAGAGTTCGGGGTTAACAGCATACACCATCAAATGTGCATGGAAAATGAGAACATTAACATGGATGTTCTTGCAACCTCTTGTGTTCTAGATGGTTCTTTTATGGAGATTGAAGCGGCATATTACCCGGATGCTCTATGCTTTGGGGTACAATTTCATCCAGAATATATGGACATAGACTCTGAGGCGAGAAAGTGGTATCTTTACAATGTTAAGGCACTTTTAAAGGAGGTTTAGACATGATTGGTAAACGCTTGTATCGGATTTCTAGAACCATAAAAGGCGGGTTCTATAAAGAGAACACCTACGATTTCAACCGGGGGCATATACTTGCCCGTTTGCTTCGGGCTGTACAGTATTCCCCAGAGGGTAAGCCCCCTCCCGCAGGTACAAAGCTTATAAACTGGGGTTGTTCTGTTGCTCCCCTGTGGCTTGATAATGCAGTATGGATAAACAAGCCCTCTGCTGTTAACTGCGCGGTTCATAAGAGTATGACTTTCACGGCGCTAACCGAAGCGGAGGTGCCTTGCTTGGAGTGGACTGGCTTACCTCCCGTTGCACTTGGGTGGCTTGATGAAGGCTCTCGTGTATTTGCGCGACTTACAGAGACAGGCAGAGGAGGGGAGGGCATCGTTGTTGTAGAACCCGGGCAAGCGTTACCTAAAGCCCCCTTGTACACTAGAGGTTTCCGAAAGACGCACGAGTACCGAGTCCATGTATTTAACGGGAAAGCAATTGATGTTGTTCAGAAAAAGAAAACAACACAAGAGACTGGGCGAAATACAGTTAAGCACATTCGCTCTTATAATAACGGGTGGGTTTTCTGCCATGAGGATTTAGACTGCGACGTGGGGGATTATCGGGCTGGGTTGGAGGCTATCGGAGTTCGAGCAGTTGCTGCCTTGGGTTTAGATTTTGGGGCAGTAGATGTATTAGTTAGAGATAGGGAGGGGCGGCGGGGGGAGTGGTCTCGGAAGGTCGTAGTATGTGAGGTCAACACAGCCCCCAACATTACCGCACCAACAACACTACAGGCATACTTAACCGCAATAGAGGAGTGCATTAGATGAAAGTTTCTACCATAGGGGCAGACCCTGAAGCATTTGTTATGCAAAACGGTAAGATTATATCCGCCATAGGGCTTATTGGGGGTACAAAGGAAAACCCACGACCGATGGGAGATGGGTTTGTGCAAGAAGATAACGTGTTGGCAGAGTTTAATATAAAACCTTGCGAGGATGAAGCTTTATTTATATATCGAATTCAGACACAAATACGAGACTTGCAAGCCTTTTTAAGAGTAAATAAAAGAAAGCTGTCTTTTGCCCCGCATCACACGTTTGAACTTGAGTACTTGAAAAGCCAGGGCCATAAAGCCCTTGAGCTTGGATGCAGCCCCGACTTAAACGCATACACCATTAAGGAGAACCCGCCCCCCAGAGGAGGGGAAACTGGTCTTCGTACAGCTAGCGGTCATATCCATGTAGGAATTAAAGACTATGCGGGGAATGTCCAGCAAGCCTTGAACTTGGTGCAAGCTATGGACATTTACTTGGGGTTGCCAAGCATCACCATGGATTCAGACAGGTTGCGTCGAACCCTCTACGGTAAGGCAGGTGCTTGCCGCCTTAAAGATTATGGGGTTGAGTACAGAACGCTCTCGAACTTCTGGTTAGTAAACGGCCAGCACATTAGCTGGGCCTACAACCAGACACACAAAGCCGCAGAGATGGCGGGGTTTCTACCAGACCTGCACAGCACAGTCCCTGCTGAGGAGATTCAACGTATAATTAATGAGTACGACCAACCCGCAGCTCTAAAAGCTATGAAGGTGTTAGGAGTTAAGTCATGAAAATACATGAGTTAAAAGAAGTAAGAGTTCGTGATTATTTAAACCACTCCTATGTGTTAGGCCCCGGTGGTGCTGTTGTTCAGATAAGATGGAACACCGGCGAGGAGGGGGTATACTCTGTTAGGGACGTGATAACTAGAGAGGTCAATATATATTTAAATACCAATAAAAAGGCTTCTGAAATGTTTGATATCTCCGTACCACCCAGCATGTATATAACCATCCTCAGAGAAGACAGCAACACACCTTTAACTCTTCGTGTTGCTAGAAGGCTAGGGTCTGGTTGGACTAGGGGTTTTAATTTTGATTCCTATACAATTACAGCGATATTTTCAAACGAATCCTATACCCCGGCCAGAGAACAGATACGCGATAAGATTGCACAGGCGATATTAAAACCTTCGTACCCTAAGTTTGAGGATGCAGTTAATACGTTGCTCTCTGCCGAAGGTAGTCCTCCTTTGTGCATTTCTATTACACAAAACATAGTCTTGCTGGGAAAGACCGGATACCCCCCCTACCCTAATAGGATAAAGATATACTACATGGGTTTATTTGTTGCGAACTTAGGAAAAGACGATAAAACCGTACATATGAGAAAGACTTGTCTTGATTATACAGAGACATTGCAGCGTGAAGGTTTACAAATATCGAGAGGTAAAAAGTATGTTTAAGCACCTTATTGGCGTCGAAATAGAGATGGAGAAAAATCTTAGCCCTTTGTTTGACTCTCTTGTTTTGTCTCAGTTCTGGGCAACAACGGAAGACGGGTCACTCCAGAATGGAGCAGAGTTTGTTTTAAGACAACCATTAAAAGGGGAAGACTTGGGGATGGCATTAGATTCTTTTGAAACTAATTCTACCTATCCTTTGAACTCCCACGGAGGCGCTCGATGTTCCGTGCACGTCCATCTAGACGTAAGGGACCTAAGTAAACAACAACGAACACAGCTATTGGCCCTTATTGCTTTATTCGATAAGTTGCTATTCTATGTAACTAATAACATAGAACGCTCTAAGGATGTATTCTGTGTTCCTCTGGTGGATATCGGAGATAATCCTTTTGAGTATACGTCAGGGTTTAAGAGATTTGGTGGTAAAAGCTACTCGTCGGTCAGCATGTCCTCTATTATAAAGTTTGGTTCTTTAGAGTTTAGACACCTCGGTCTCCCTAAGGGGGTGGACGATATCCGAACATTTATATTGGCTATATCAGACATGAAGGAGTGGGTTATTAAACAAGGAAACATAACGTCTATGTGCTATATATCCTATGTTCTTCATTACCTGTCTGAAATCGGTGCTAGGGGTTTTGTAAGAGATGTATTTGTTAACTCGTTTAATTTAATAGAACAAGGGGGAGACTTGTCTTGGAGAGAGAGGGAAAAGATTATCTTCGATTCGATTGGTCCTATCCTGGCTTGGCGGGACAAAATGAGTCTTAAGCCAGGAGAAACCCGTCCCCATACTTTAGCAGCCCGTCACCAGGCTTTAGCAGCCGCCCCCGTGGGTTTGCTCAACAGAGTCCGGTTAGACGACCCGATGCCCGCCATGGACGATGACCCCCCCAATTTCGCGGGATAGCTCCTACCCCCCTAAACGCCATCTCTCAGATGCAGGGGGGGGTTAATCTTATTTAATCAATACTTAATTTTTATAACCTAAAGGACAACCTATGTGTGGATTAACCGGAATAGCTGTAACATCTAATACAAACTCTTGGGATTCTTTGTTGGAGTTGTTAATGTTTTTCACACAGCTTAGGGGAACAGACTCTACGGGGTTAGCCTCCATAACTAAGGGCGGAGATGTCCAAACGAGAAAAGAGGTTGGAAGCGCCTCCTTGTGGTTGGACAATAAAGAGAACACAGCTCTGCTAAAGAGCCCTGCTATGTATAAGATAGGGCATTGTCGCTCGGCTACGTCTGGTTCTGTCGATGCCCAATCTGCACATCCGTTTACTTTTAATCCTATTACTTTAGCCCACAATGGTACTTTGGATTATAATTGGAGAGATGTTTTAAATATTCATGACAAGACTTTGACCGACTCAAATGCCCTAGCTTATTCTATTGCAACACTAGGTTGGGAGCATGTCCTTTGTAACATGACATTGCAGGGCTCTTGGGCGTTGACTTGGCACGACGCGAGAGACAACACTATGAACTTCATAAGAGATAAAAACCGGCCTTTATTTGTGGCACATATTAGACCTAAGGCAGTATACAATAGTGTTAACTCCGCCGACGGTTTTGTTTGGGCATCCGAGAAGTGGATGATAGCGGTGGCTGTCAGTCGTATAGGGTTTGATATTATTCAGTGGGTGGATATAAACGAAGGACAACTGTGGAGCATGTCCCTTGTTGATAATAAGCTTGTCATGTCGTCTAAAAAACTCGTGACTTTCTACACACCTCCTGCCCCTGTTTGGAAAGGGTGGGTCCGTCAGGATTATCACGACAACTATGGGACAGAAGGTTCGAGGAGCAATAATAAGGTTGTTAAGATTAACCGAAGTTTAGTAAAGCGATGGGAAGCCTTTAAGGTTCCGGTTGCTATTAACCAAAGTATAAGTGTATCGTTTTCTGAGTTCGTTCCCTTATCTGCCAAGAAAGGTTCAAGAGGTAAGGTGGTAGGTAAGTGTAATTATGCACCCAACCTTGCCGTCGAGGTTCATAATGTTGAAGACGTTGGTGTGGATATTAAAGAGATACTTTGGTTGAGGGTTGTTGACTTCCGCATGAATAAATCGGACAACAGTATGGTATTAATCTTATCTACACATGGATATAAAGAGGAGATTGAGGACATAAAGCGGCACCAGAAGTATCTACCCGCCCCTAAGGTAGAAAAGGCACGGTATTTAAAGGGGAGGTATATTCGAGGACCAAAAGGTGTGGCTATTTCAGAAGAAGAGTTTGAAGACTTAACCCAGAATGGGTGTACCGTCTGCCTATCTCCTCTTCATTATGACGATTCAGTAGCTTGGATTAAGACTTCTCACGGGGATGAGCCGGTGTGCCAAGATTGTTACGATAGAGCTAAAAGAAAATCATAAATTAGAGAACTTTTTATTAAAGTAACTGTCAAAGGAGACTTAAATGCAGTGGTGCGAAGTGTGCGATGAGTTGGTAGGTGAAGATTATGATTCAGGAGACCTGTCCTGTGGTCATAGGATGGACAACGATGGTGGTTTTGACTCCTCTGATTATCGGGGTAATGAATTTACTCAGGAGGTTGAAGCGTTGGATGAATTAATAAAGACACACGAAGACAAAGAGATTGACGAGTTCTTTGATAATGGTACATAAGGCGGGGGGTATCCTCCTTGGCCACGGCCCTTGCCCCCTTGAGGGGTGTAACAGCAGCGACGGTTGCGCCGTGTACAGCAAGGAGGACGAAGAGGAAAACAACTATACGGATGGTTACTGCTTTTCTTGTGGAAGGTATGTTAACCGAAGTTATTTTACGAACACTCCTGCAATGCAGAAGAAGGGTGACATGGTAAATGATTCAATAGACAATATTAACTCTCTTCCAACAAGAGAGTTAACAGACCGAGGACTCTATCTAAAAACCTGTGAACACTTTGGTGTTCGAGTGGGCCTTAGCTTAGAGAATGGGGTGGACATAATAGAGCACTTCTACCCTAAGACACAAAACGGCGCAGTGGTTGGGTATAAGGTACGCAAAGTTGCTACAAAGGAGTTCTATTCTTTGGGGGTTAGCAAAGAGTTAGACCTCTTTGGGTATCAACAGGCACAGGCTAGTGGTGGTAAAACTATATTCATCACCGAGGGGGAGTGTGATGCTATGGCTGTGTATCAAGCCCTAAAGGAGCAGGCAAAGGGGACTAAGTGGGAGAACCTGGAGCCTGCTGTTGTGTCCGTTAACAACGGAGCATCAGGGGCTAAGCGGGAGCTAGTTCAGAACCTACCTTTCCTTGAACGGTTTGAAAACATAGTACTTGTCTTTGACTCGGATGAACCAGGGAAGAAGGCCGCATTCGATTCAGCCTCTATCCTCCCTATGAACAAGGTAAAGGTAGCAGCCTTGTCGGGTAAGGACCCTAACCAGATGCTGCAAGACGGCAAGGGGAGAGAGCTTAGGGATAGTGTCATGTTCCGTGCAGTCTCTTTTAGACCAGACGGAATGAAAACCATCGCTGACTTAAAAGATGCAATGATGAAGAAGGTTGAGGTGGGGGAGAGGTGGCCTTGGGCCAGCGTCACCAAGTCAACCTACGGTCGCCGGTCGGGGGAGGTTCATATCTTTGGGGCAGGTTCGGGTTGCGGAAAGACAGAAGCCTTTAAAGAGATGATTCATACAGACTATGAGCTTGGTAATAAGGTTGGCATATTTTTCTTAGAAGAGGCAGCAGGCCGGACCGCTAAGGCCATAGCCGGTAAGATGGCCAACCGGAGATTCCACATACCAGACTCAGGCTGGGACTACAGCGAGCTAGAGCATTGGTATAATGTCCTAGCACAGAAGAACCTGCTGTTCATCTATGATGACAACAGTGCGGGCCCTCGTAGCTGGGATGCTATTAAGTCTCGCATTAAGTACCTCGTAGTGGCAGAGGGTATTAAACATATATACCTTGACCACCTAACGGCCCTTACTGCGGTGGAGCCAGACGAACGCCGAGCCTTAGATAAGATGTTGGCAGAGATGGCTGCTATGGTGGAGGACCTGGACTTCACCTTATATGCCATCTCACACCTCACCAGACCCGGCCAGGGGCGTCGTAGCCACGAGGAGGGGGGAAGGGTACGGCAGGCAGACTTTAGAGGCTCTGGGTCTATCCAGTTTTGGGCACACTATATGTGGGCTATCGAGCGTAACACCCAGGCGGATGACCCCGTTGAGAGAAACAAGGTCATGTTTAGGTGCCTGAAGGACCGACTCTCGGGGAATGCCACAGGGCAGATAGTACCTATGGTGTTTAACCCGGAGACAGGTCGGCTGTTGGAGCAGCATCATGAAGGTATATTCTTAGGAGAAGCGGGGATAGAACTATAAAGAGGTGACATTGTGTGCAGCTACGGGTACGAGGCTACAGACGAAGAGGTAGACGGAGCTTGCCCAGAGTGTGGAATGACCACAGTCGAGGGAAGGGCTTCGGAGGGTTGTTGTTATAGCCCTGTTGTGTGTGAGACTTGTGGGTGGTCCCCCTGCGATGGGTCTTGTTAATATAAACTAATGCGGATGTAACTCAACGGGAGAGTCCCTGCCTTCCAAGCAGAGGGTTGCGGGTTCAAGTCCCGCCATCCGCTCCATTCACAGACTTAGGAGATACTATGAAAAAGTTATGGTACATTATTTATTTAATTTTAGGTAAGATATTAGGCAAGGTTTGGATATTTGCGGCGATACCTTTTCGTGGGTATGCGCGTAGTGTTGTTTATAACTATGTGCTTCAAAATGATTTGCCATTGAAAAGGCTGCGGGAACGAAATCCACAATGGGACTGGAATCGTAACGGATGGAGTTTAGACGACATACATGGGGTGTCCAATCAGGCGGTCAAGATAAATGGATACATTGAGAAACGCCATTACCGCGTCAGCAAGCTGCATTTTTATCTCGTCGTGATATTTATCTACGGTTTTCTTGATGATGATTCAAATCATGACACCACCGATATCGGCTACATTAAAACATTATTAAGCGGCGAGCGTAAATCCTGGCATCGAATCTTTAATCCTTGGCTGCGGAAAATGAATTTAGATGTTGTGTATGGGAATAGTTTCGACTTAGGCGATGTACGGGCAAAGTATCCGGTGTTCAACTGGGCCGCGACTTTCGTATGGAACGACAGGAACACAGCAATGAACTTCCAATATTTACTTTTCGATTACTGAGGTGAAAGACGATGAGTGATGAACTGTTTTGTGAAAAACATAATAAGGCGCTTGATTACCCAGGGCTCGACACGGCCCCTATAGTCTACAACCAGAAAAAAGAAACTGTAGACCAGGAGGAGGCTGGTAGAACTTGCCGAATGGCAACTATTACATGCGTCTGTGGCAATAAACGAGCCATTGTAAAAATGTATCAGTGTCTCTACTGCAAAGTCTGGATGTGTCACCAATGCGCGGAAGAACACTTTGGAAAAACAGTTGCCGAACATCGGGCGAAAGGTGAAAGACGATGATTGCTATTGTAAACACCGGGGCCAACCCCGAACCAACTGGGGTTCATACATACACAATACAAATAAACAACAAGATTATTACCACGTTTAACCACACGCGAGAGGAGGGGTTGGCTGAGTGTTTGTTCCGTGCAGCATGGGCGGTTAAACGGTACGACAAAGAACGAAACATCGCAGGCCCTCACCTTTAACCCATGAGTAGTTACGTTGTATGAAAACAATTATAACACCAGTAGATATAGTATTTGATATCGAAGCAGATGGTCTTTTCAACGAAGCCACAACGGTGTGGTGCATTGTGGCTAAAGACTTAGAGACAAAAGAGGTCCGTCGCTTTGGCCCGGATAATCTACCCGGTGCAATTGCATACCTAGAGACAGCAACGTCTTTAATTGGCCACAACATCGTCGAGTACGACTTACCTATGTTGCGTAAGTTCTGTAGCTTCATCCCGTCACCAGAAACAGCTATCATTGACACCCTTGTTATGTCCCGTGTACTGTGGCCAGACAGGCCACTACCTCAGAATATTATAGGCGGTGAAAAGTATGCAGGCATGTTTGCCCCTCACTCCCTCGAAGCTTGGGGGTGGAGGTTCAACAGAAAGAAACCTAAACACGAAGATTGGTCTAAGTTTTCATTAGATATGTTACACCGATGTTCTGAAGATGTTGAAATCAATGTGCTGACGCTGGAGTATTTACTCCGGGCAGAAGCTAACCTACAACTCGGAGAAATATTATGAGTTGGAAACACGCCTTGATGCAGGAACAGTATGTGCATAGGGTACTGTTCAACATGGCACAGCACGGTTGGGATGTTGATGCCCACAAGGTGCAGCGATTAATGCAGCACTGTGCAAACAGGATAGCTTCCCTTGACTCAGAGATAATGCCTCTTATTCCTAACCGGGTTATACCTGATGGGGTGCCTATACTCAAACCGTTTAAGAAGGACGGAACACCGTCTCAGGCGTGTATCAAGCGCCTAGAGGAAGACATCTCTTATCTGTGGGGGCCCTTCTGTTGTGTTAAGTTTGAACCTGTAAACCTCGGCAGTGACAAGCAGTTGAAGGAGTATCTATTCTCTGTTGGATGGGAGCCGGATGAGTGGAACTACAATAAGAAAACCAAAGAGACAACCTCTGCTAAGCTTACAGAGTCTTCGTTAGAGTCGTTGGCGGGGGTAGATGCTAAGGGGATTAAGGAAAGAATCCAAGCATCTCATCGGTTGAGTCAACTGGAAGGATGGTTAAGCGGAGTAAGACCTGACGGTAGATTGCCTATGATTATATCGGGTATAACACCCACCTACAGGGCTAAGCATAGGGTGATTGTTAATGTGCCCGGCGGTGACGCCTACTTGGGCAAAGAGATGAGGTCTTGCTTTGTTGCTAAGCCGGGGTATAAAATGATAGGCATTGACTCTAAGTCGAATCAACTGAGAATGCTATGCCACTACATGAAGGATGACAGCTACACGGCTGCGGTAGTGCACGGCAGGCAAGAGGATAAGACTGATATCCATTCTGTAAATCAGAAGATAGCAGGACTTCCCACTCGGGCCAAGGCTAAGCCGTTTATCTATGGGCTGTTGTTTGGGGCACAGGACGCTAAGCTGGGTAAGATTGTAGGAGGAGGAGAGAAGGATGGTGCAAGACTAAGGGCTACTTTTATGAGAGGATTGCCTGCTTACGCCAGGATGATAAAACAAATAGAAGGGTTTTGGGCTAATAAGAAATACCTGTTAGGGTTAGACGGGAGGTTGTTAAGGCCAAGGGCCAAGCATATGCTTCTTGTCTACCTCCTTCAGGGGGCTGAAGCTATATACATGAAAGTAACACTGGCATTCATACAGCGTAGAGGAGAAAGAGAGGATATAGATTTTCAACTTGTGGGTTTCATTCACGATGAGCTTCAGTACATGGTTAAGGATGAAGACACAGACAGGTTCTCTGCCCTGGCACTCAAGGCTTTTAAGGACGCAGGAGAATACCTTAAGCTAAGCGTACCTATGGAGGGAGATTTGAAAGTTGGACTAACATGGGGAGATACACATTGATAACAGCTACAACGACACCACTAGAGCGCCTGTTAGTTAAGCACGAGGGGTACAGCAAGACGGTGTACGAAGACTCTGTTGGCATACCCACTATTGGAGTAGGGCACAACCTTCGTAATGGGCTATCACAGCGGGCAGTTCACTTTATCCTTGAGGAGGATATTGACAATGCAACGCAAGATTGCTTTAAGCACTTTCCTCTTTTTAATACACTAGACACTGTACGACAGGATATGTTAATAGAGATGTGCTTTAACATGGGGATTGTAACCCTATTAACATTTAAGAACTCCCTATCTTCACTATTCGAGAAGAACTGGGAGGCAGCAGAGAAGGGGTTTAGGGATAGTAAGTGGGCTAAACAGGTGGGAGAACGGAGAGTTAATGACATTTGTTATATGATTAGAACAGGGGATTACCCCATTAAAGGAGACGGCTCTTGGATATACTAGGCATTGGTTCGTTAGCTATGAGTATTATCGACAAGTTTATACCCGACCCTGCGGCCAAAGCAGCGGCTAACTTAAAACTTATAGAGATGCAACAGACAGGAGAATTGGCGATTCTGGCGGCCCAGGTAAACATGAATAAAGACCAAGCCGAGATAAACAAAATCGAAGCAGCTAGTGACGACAAGTTTAAGTCGCGCTGGCGACCCGCTGTTGGTTGGATTTGCGTACTAGGGTTATTATATAGTGTTGTTCTGAACCCCCTGATGGTGTGGCTATCTTCGGTAATCGGTATACCTCCTCCCCCCACCCTTGATACAGCTACTTTGACTACAATGTTAGGGGGTTTGTTAGGGATAGGAGGTCTTCGTAGCTTTGAGAAATTTAAAGGATTAACTAATTAATTGAACTTTATCACACACTGCTTGTCTAAGCGGTTCACTGCATAGGAGATACACAATGTCTTTAAACTTAAAAGATGCACCTAAATCAGGGGCAAAACTACCCCCACCTAAAGCTGGCACTCAGCTGGCTCGTCTGGTTGGTATCACAGGGTTGGGTGTACAAAAGCGGGAGTTTCAGGGGGAAGAGAAGAGCCCGACGGAGCAGTTAAACTTCACATACGAACTTCCTAACGACAAGATGACAACCGACAAGGGAGAAGAGTTACCCCGTTGGATTGGACAGAATCGAGTATCCTTCTTTGTAGCCGAGAAGTCTACGTTGGCGAAGATTCTTCAGGCCCTTGACCCGTTGAATAAGTGTGATGGGGACTTGACTAAGCTCATAGGAACTCCGTGCTTCCTGTCCATTGTCCACTCCCAAAAACCGGGTAAGGCAGTAACTGCTAAGATAGCATCGGTTACGGCACTCCCTGACGGTATTACAGCCCCTGCCCAAATCAGCAAAAGCTTTGTATTCGACTTCTACAAACCCGACTTGGATGTATACATGGAGCTGCCAGCGTGGGTTAAGGAGGTTATTGTAAGTGCTACGGACTTTACAGGAAGCGCACTTGCCGCTCTCTTGGCTAATCCCGAGGCACCAGAAACGACTGTAGCTGTAACACAAGAAGAAGATCGACCATACTAAGGAGACGGCATGTTATTAGCAAATTCATTTATTGAAGGTTCACGGTTATTATCAGAAACCGAGCACTACGAACTACGACTGGTGGAGGAGGGTAAACGCGAGTTAGATAATGGAGTTTCTGGTTTGTTCATTAACTACCTCCTAGTCAGAAAGGATAATATGTGTATTGAGTTGTGGGGGGGAATGTTGGGGTTCATGGAGAATCAACTTGAGCTTATTCAACTGTCTCATACGCACGCTTTAGCTAAGAAAAAAGAACTGTTATCTGGTAATGTTATATCCATAGGAAACCGACGTTCGATATCACTAGGAGGTGAGTTTGAAGACCAACCCCCACCTACCATTAACTAGGGTGCATAGTGCCCTTGTTGATGGGGATGTTATTGCAGTAGTGGCGGCTTCCGTTACGGAGCCTACCCACTGGGAGGTACACTGCAAGGGGGTATGTTTGTCGGAGCATAGGTATAAAGCGGAGGCTAAGACTTGGGTGGAGACCCAAGCCGCCCCTGATAAGAGTATCTTCTCTTATGTGGGGGTTAAGAAACTTGAACCTGTGCAAAATGCTTTGCAAGTTGTTAAGACAATGTTAGAAGAAATAAAAACAAATCTCCAAGTTAATAGCTTGGAGGTTTATTTAACTTCACAGGACAAGTCTAACTTTCGTTTTAATATAGCCAAGACAGTACCCTATAAAGGGAATCGAACTTCAGACAAGCCAACACACTTTCAAGCGTGCTATGATTACCTCGTAAAGGTACATCACGCTACTGTAGTGTATGGAATGGAGGCTGACGATGCAATGGGCATAGCACAAACAGCAGCTTGGCAAAGCCTGACCCAGGACGACCAGTGTATCGACTCAGATGTTACTGTAATCTGTACGACAGACAAAGACCTTAGGCAAATTCCTGGTTATAACTATAACATAACCACAAAGGTATTAACCTACATCACCTACCTGGAGGGGAGAAAGCAGCTTTGGTATCAAACCTTGATAGGAGACCCAACAGATAACATACGAGGTCTGAATCAAGTTGGCCCTGTTATGGGGGAGGCTATCCTGCGAGGAGCAACCTCAGACGAAGCGATGAAAGAAAGAGTCATTAAGGCATATACAGACAGGGGTTGTACAGAAGATTACTATAACGAGCAATACAACCTAGTTCACATACTTGAGAATCAGGAGCAATATGAACACATCATCAGCTAAAGCCAAGGGGCGAAGGCTCCAGCAGTGGGTAGCATCTGAGCTAATTAGCCGAGGATTAGCAGAGGAGGGGGACGTAGAGTCTCGGCCAATGGGGTCGGGAGGGGAGGATGTTATTATTGGAAACAACACCAGACGGAAATTCCCCTACTCTGTCGAGTGTAAGAATACAGAAAAGGTGAATGTTTGGCAAGCATACAAACAGGCAACTGAAAATTCAAAAGGCTATGAACCTATAGCAGTCCTTAAGAGGAATAACAGCAAGTTCTTAGTTGTCGTTGATGCCAGACACTTCTTCCTGCTGGTGGAGAAAGCTAACTGGGAGGGCAGAGCATGACGGACATAAGCAACCATGAGTTAGAGGAGCTACAGGTTCTGTTAAACGACCTTATGCACGACGATGGGGTTGATGCCAACTTGATAGACAGAATAGAAACAATGTTGTTTGTTGTTGAAGATTACCTGGGAAGAGTACCTAAATGACTAAACCAAGAATATTACTATGGGACTTAGAGACTGGATTTAATCTTGTAACTGTATTTAGTTTGTGGACAGGGGATAGAGGCATAAGCCACGATGCCATCCAACAAGAGAAGTACATAATTAGTGCCTCGTTTAAGTGGTTAGGGGAGAAGGAAATCACAGCTATCTCTTTAATAGACTTTAAGGCTACGTGGGATAAAGACCCAACAGATGACCGTCTTCTGGTCAAAGCTATCCGAGAGAAGTTGCTCGAAGCAGATGTCATCGTTCACCACTACGGAGATTCATTTGATATTAAATCTTTCAACAGTCGTTGTGTCTTTCATGGGTTCAAGCCTGTCAACCCTCTTATACAAATAGACACATATAAGATAGCTAAGAAACACTTTTTCTTTAATAGCAACAAGCTAGACTACTTGGGGAAGTTCTTGGGGTTTGGAGGAAAGATAAAGACCAGAGCTGGGTTGTGGTTGGATTGTATGAAAGGGGACGAGGATGCCATAACAGATATGGTTCGGTATAACAAACAAGATGTTCGTCTGCTTGAACAGGTATATCTTAAGCTACGGCCCTACACTGTGGCTAAGGCTAACATGGGTTTGTTTGTTGAAGACCAGAGCGAGCTTGTATGCCCAACGTGCGGGTCTTCTCACATCCACCAGAGAGGGTACAGGTATACATCAACAGGGCGTCAGCTTCGTTTCCAATGCCAAGAGGACGGCTGTGGGGCTTGGAGTCATGCTCGTGTTTCAGATAAGATTAAACCAAAACTAAAGTAGGAGTAAACATGAATAGACTTATCTTAGGGTTGTCCCTGTTTGTAATGAGTTGTATGGCTATGGCAGCCCCCAGTGTTGGGGGGTTGAACACCATCAAGCAACTGGAGGGGTTGTCTCTGGTTCCTTACATGGAACCTGTTAGTCGTAAGCTTCACATCGGCTACGGTCATGTTATAACCAACACACATGCACATAAGCCGATAAACCTAGCCCAGGCCCACCAGCTTCTTTTACAGGACCTGAAGCCTGTGGAGAAGATGATTGCTAAGCACGTCAAGGTTCCCCTTAACCATAACCAGTATGATGCCTTAGTGTCATTCACCCATAACGTGGGGGTTGGGGCGCTACAAAAGTCTACCTTGTTGAAGAAGCTAAACGAAAAGGATTATCAAGGGGCATCTGCCCAGCTCGTAAGGTGGACTAAGGTTAACAAACGTGTAGTGTTAGGGCTAGTGAACCGGCGGGTTGTAGAGAAGGCTTTGTTTGATTTGCCAATCGAGGAGATTACTGTGGAGAAAGTATTTGAGATTAAACATAAAGGGCATATGGGCCCACTGCGAGTTGAGGTAGATGACGATGGGGTTATCTTTAAGGCTAGTATCCCACTGATGAAGTGGCGAACAAAGTACCTGTCTGACATGCTCAATGACGAGCCGGGCATCATCTCCGCAACTGAGGTAGTTCAATGAGTCAGTCTAACAACAATGTAAGTATTCTTGGTCTGCTTGGTGTTGCCTTTGTAGTATTAAAACTAACCGGCATTATAGGTTGGTCATGGTGGCTGGTTACCATGCCTTTATGGTTGGGGTTTGCAATCGTATTAATAGCGATGGTACTTATCGCATGGGTGACACGATGACCAACATTACTGAATCTGACGGGATAACCGGAGGACAGAAGTTCGACTATGACAAAGCCCCTGTTGTCCAAGGCTGCCTAGCTTACTTCCCACGGGCGATAAAAGCAGTGGCTTTTGTATCTAGGTATGGGGCTACAAAGTATGGAGTACCTTACTCAGATAAGAACTGGGAGAGGGTAGAGGACGGAGAGAACAGATACGAGGCTGCTCTAGTCAGGCATCTTTTATCTATCCACGAGGAGGGGGTAGAGTTTGACGAGGAGTCTGGGATGCTGCACAAAGCCCACCTTGCTTGGAATGCGTTGGCTACTCTTGAGTTGGCCCTACGAAGGAGAGAGGAGGAGAGGGGAGATGGAGCAGTCTAAGCTAGAATCTTTTATCGAGTCTACTTTAAACATAGCCTCGGGGTTTCTGATAAGCTACTATATGTGGCTATGGGTTGTTGAGCCTATATATGCTTCGTATGCTATTGGAGCATTCACCATAACGTCTATCTTTACAATAACCTCCTTCATTCGGTCTTATGTTTGGAGGAGATTCTTTGCCACTAAGACGCACATCCTTGTGCACAGAGGAATCCAACGCTATCGTTTACGTTTATTTTGACTCTCTTGTTCTTTAAGCACCTGGACAATTGGTTTGCCTACCCCAGGGATAAGGCCAATCAATTTCTCCGGGTGTTTCCATTCTACACCTGATGCTGTTATCTCAAATGCCTCATCAATTGGTCCTACAATAGAGTTGATAGGCGGTGTGAACATGCTTACAATAGCATCAGCTAGGCTTGACTCTGCTTTAGATGTAGTAAACTTATTGACAAACATAAGCTTAGCCATGTTCCAGAATACATTATCTGGAAACTCATCCCACGCATCCCCATCGAAACCCCCTAAGACCCACTTCTTAAAGGTATCTACAGAAGCCCCACCCAGGGCAAATGCTGTAGCAAACCCCGCCATGTTCCTTACCCCCTTAACGTAGTTCCCTTTCGCGAATTCCTCAGTACCCAACCTACGAGCCCTATCAAACGACTTCAACCCGAAGGACTTAAGCATATACAGGGTCCGTCCATTTGGATACTTGAGGTAGTTCAACGGCATCTCTGATAGGGAGATAGGCTGAACATCCGCCAACTGAGACCATAAGAAATGACGTATGTTATCACTAGATTTTAACAGCTGCTCGCCATCTTTAATATGAGAAGTCTCTCTAAGGTCTTTGATAAGGGAGGGCAACTCATCTCCGTACACATCCCCCCACTTGTTGACAAACGCCTGTGTCCCTTTAGCAGTAGCAACCTCTTTCCTTGCTTTCTGCAAAGCACCTGTCAAGAGAACAGACTTACCAAGGTTATCAACCTTAGTAAAGCCGAAGTTCTTTAATGATGAGTTTAACACTTGCTTTGTCCATTCCGGTTTTCCATACAACTCTTCAGTGGCTTCGATTAGCCCCATCATTCGATTAGTAATTATCTTATTACCAAACATTGTCTTTAGTGTTTGTATGTACCCATTGGTATTTCCTGCAATAACTAAGTCGCCCAATTGGGTAGCTGCGGCAACAGGGTTACCAAGGATAACAGTGTTCATGATATTCTTCCCCTTCTGAATAGCACCATGGGGGGCCATCTCTCCTGTGGTAAATCTAGCCAACAGCAGTTTCTCTGTCTCCTGCGCAACCTTTGGGTCTAGCTTTTGTTTATGTTCAATAGCCCTTGATATTTTAGATATCATTTTAGGCACATCGTTACCTGTGATGTCAGCAAGCTTAAACTTCTTATCAAGCTTGACACCAAAGTCAGAGGCAATAGAGGCCAGGAACTTACGTCTCTGTATGTCCATGATGTTAGTTCTTAGGTAGCCGTGCAAAGCCTCGGCAGGTTCAATCAGGTTATCCACTTGCTCCCTGGACAGGAGAGGTATCTTCCTCTTATGCAGCGAGCTGGAGGTCTTAGTTGTACCTTGAAGGTTCTGTTGCTTAGCAAACACACGACTAACGACAGCCTCCCTCTCACCTGCGGTGAGGGGTTGCTTCTTGCTGGCAGCAGCCCGGCTCAAGGCTACATCAATAGCCGACTTATCTGCTGCTGAGATATGGTCTAAGTTCTTGTAAGCACGAGGGAAGAACCCTGACATATTCTTAATCTGAGTGTAACCAACATCCCCCAGCCCCTTGTGAACTCTCTCAAGGGTCATAACAACCTTATCAAAATCATCCATTAGCTTTAAAGAAGGGTCTTTCTTAACCAGCAATCTAATCACACCCAGGTAATTTTGATTGGCAAGGGCCTCCTTAATGGTGAGCTGTTCTGCTTTATCAAAAGGTGTATGAGTATTTACTCTCTTAAACAAGACATCCCCACGGACAGACTGAGGACCAAATACCTTCTCAAAGAAAGGGTTAACCTCTTGCATTTCCTTGTGGATAGCTGTATATGAATCTGAATCTGCGATAGCCCGCAACTTACGCGCAACACTGGGGCTTAAGTCTTTCAGTCTGCTGTGTATAGGCTCAATGAACGCCTCAACCCAATTCATATCTGCTGCCTTACGGGCAATTCGGCTTCTGTTGGCGGACATCTCTAGGGCTTGAAGTGCCTCAGCAGGGCTTAGGTCGGCCTTAACACTTAGATTAAGACTCCGCTTGGCAATCTCTTGTGCAGGCACAATGGTGTCTGAGGTTAATCCTGAGACCATCTGTGCAGCGTGCTGGGCTTCATCAACATCTTTACCCAACACGCGTGCCTTGTTAAATGTGGTTTCATATAAATCTAATTGAGCATTAACAGTCTTGTTTACCCCTCGCTGTTGTACCTTGTTCATGGTAGCTACGATGCCCTTGTAACCACCAGCAATGAGTACAGGAGCAGCTACCCCCAGAACAGCGCCTACTCCAAAAGCAAGCCCTACATCTTTAGGGTCAATGACCCCCTTCTTAGCTAGCTGATGAACAGCTACGTCTGAGGCCGTAAGGGTTCCTGTAATAAGACTTAGTTTACCCCCTTGGCGAACCATGTGAGCTACGGCCTGAAGCCCCTGAAGCCCCTTGGCAGCTTTGGTGTATGCACCTCCTGGTATTAGAGTGGTGGGGTCTGCCAATACACCACCTACATACCCGGCAGCTACCACGGGGTCGAAGTCAGGGCTATTAAAATCGGTAGGACTAGTCCCCGGTTTAAATACAGCAGGGTATTCCTTTTGTAGGTGCTTAAGGTCAGCAGCGGAAACAACCTTAGCCCTTTCTTCTAGAGTCATGTCTCTCCAACTTGGAACATCTTGAGATAGGACTTGAAAGAAGCCTTTATCTGAATCAGAAGGTCCATAGATGTCACTCAAAGCCTGGACTAACTTAGGAATAGCAGTAGTGGGGTTAGACAGGACGGTTGAATACCTCTCTCCTCCCAGCCTAATCCCCACCCCTGCGCTGTTAGAAAGGACATCCTCTACGTTGGCGAGTGTGCTGTTTTGAGAACCAGATAGAACACCACCAGCAAACCTGTCAACAACAGTAGGGGTATCCCCCGACTTGTCTAGTATGTGGTGAGGAACAAGTTCAGCCCCAGGCAAACGAAGAGCCTTTGGGAGACCTATGAGGTTCCTACCCACTTGCCGTAAACCCTCAGCTGTATCCTTTAGGTTAGCTTCTCCCCTCTCCCTAAAACTAAGCTCTTTATTTATGGCTTGAGCTTTCTCACTGGGAGATTGGATAGGAGAAGTGTCACCTGTCTGTTGAGTATCAAATCCCTTTTGTGCCCCTATCTTGGCAATGATATCTTCTTGAGACATGCCAACAGGAACCTCTACTTCTAGGATTTCAGAACCAGTATCAATCTCTACTATTTCAGTTTGTGGCATGGTAACCTTATTGTGTCAGAGTAATACGACGACGAGGCTTGTCTGCGGGTTTAGTTGCTTCGGGCCCTTTAGGGATATCAGTTGCTTTAGGGGCACCTTCAACTCCACCAACACCAAGACGAGTACGAACTCGCTCAACGGCAGCGGGGTCTAGGGTGTTCTCTACATCTCCAAATAACTTGGTGATAGAAGGGGCTTGGTTGGTTAACCCGTTCTCTTCGTTAATCATATCAACCACCGTAGCTACAGCCTCTGCGTAGTCGGTGGTTAGTGGATTATCTGCCTTAATAACCGCCTTAGCTAGGTTAGCAACCTTGCTCTTATAGTCATCATATGCTGCGGAGTTGTCAAACGAGGATTTATTCAACCCCCTATTATCTAACTCAATAGCAACAGCATCTTTCTCGGGGCCGGTAGCCGAAGCTCCTGTCCTTGGTTTACCACCAGATGCACCTTTGCCTTTGGCAGCATCCATCAGGGCGTTTAGGTAATCCGCTCTAAACTTGTTCTTAACCTCTTCGGGGAAGTCAGAGTTACCAAGTATCTGTTCAAACTGAGTACGCTGTCCTAGCTCCTTCTTACCTAATAGCTTGGTTTCCGCTGTCTTATTAGCCGCATCAGCTTCAAGGTTAGTGCCCTGAGCTCCTTGCAGTTTAATCGTAGACTCTTTACTCTTATTCTCTAGGGACTGTTCTCTTAAACTCCCAGCCCTATTAGCCAACCCAAAGGCAGCCTCTGGGTCTCCTGCTTCTAAGAAGTGTCGAGCCCCCTGTAGAAGGCTATCTGGATTCTCAATGTCAATAGACTGAAGAACCTTCAAGCGCATCTCTGCCTTCTGCTCCTCTGGCGAGGTTATTCCAAACGCCTTAGCAAGTCCTCCCACTAACCCTTCTCCAGCGGCATACCCGCCTTGGGCAATAATCTGGTTAGAAGTGCTAGGTGCTTGTCGGGCATTGGCGGCTCGTTGTGCACTCTGGTTAGAGCGCACATCTTGTGGTGTTGCAAAGAGATTAACGAGTGAACTTAAATCTTGTTGAGGCATACGCCCTCCTTAACATCAGTAATTATTTACCACCGCCTAATGAACTGGTGCCATAAGAGGACAGAGCTCTTCCTGCCCCCGAAAGCGCACTGCCGGTTGCAGAGACAGGAACCCCTAGCCCTGCTAGGTGACCGGCCAAGCTTGTTCGGCTAGTCTGGGCATTACCCCCAGCCCCTAGCGATGCAATCAGGGCGTCTAGTCCTAATCTGTCAACACCTTGTGATGCTCCTGTGAGGCCGAGAATCTGCTGAAGGATACCTGACCGCTCTGCTTGAGCCCCAGAGATAAGCCCCTCTCGCCCGAGGCGAGCCTGCTCTTGCCCTTGTAGGTCTGCTTGATACCCCTTCAACCCCGTCTCATAACCAGCACGGGCCTCCCCAAACGAAGCCAGAAGGTCCTGGAGACGTTGTTGTTCTACCCCCTGCCTAGCCCCTACCTGTGCTTCTGTACCTGTGGTAGAGGTTAATAGGCCCCTGTTGAACAGGTTAGTGTCAAGGTTAGCAAAAGATTTCTCTCGGCCAGGGGCAAGGATACTCTCAAGAACATTGAACCTGTCTGTTGCAGCCTTGTCTACATCGAACGAGCCAGGGCCTTGATAAGACAACGGCCCTGAAAGTTGATTAAAGGAGGGAACACCCCCCAGCTGGGCAAGACCTGCTTGTGCCCCCTCCGCTGTTCCGCTTTGTAACATCTCCAGACGGGGGGCTAAGTTCACCCTCGCATCCTGGCCCCCTGTAACAGAACCAAAGGAACCCGCCAAGTTAAAGGCAGGGGTATTACCGTAGGTGTCTGCGAGGTTAGCCCTGAACGCCCTGTCTGTGTTTGCTTGTTGTCTTGCTCCTGCGTAACTTAACGCGGCTCCGGCCACTGCTGCTGCTGCTGGCATGTCTTATGTTCCTTTCGTTATACCAAATATAATTTGGTCGTATTTAATATAATTCTTAATGAAGCTCTCTTTAATTACACCCTCTCTAATCATACCAACACTAACAGCGGCCCTGGCAGCTGCCTTGTTAAATGAAGGGACAAAGGTTATAACTTTACCACAACCCGTATTATTAAACATCCACGCTATAGCCATAACACCCGATGACTTTGATTTTATACCCCTGCAAGAGGGAAGCATGCTGGTGTGCAACTCCCACATGATATGATTGCTCTTATAGAAAGAGAACACCCCTCCCGGCTTACCTTCTTCTACCACTAACAGATGAACAATGTTATCCCCCATCGCGGGGAAGAAAGCCTCCGCAGAGGGAGAGCCGTCATCGGAGCAGTACGGATATACCTCGGGGTGCGTAATAATACCCTTTACTATTTCTTGAGAGTAACATTGTTCTAATGAAATTCCCTCAGTTTTCATGTTTTAATTCTTCCATTGTTAGGATTTTCACGCGGTTATTTTCCAGCGTATTGCTTCTACATATCTTGGGCCAGCCGCTCCGGTTGTTGTGGCGACTTTTATATTGATAATTGTCCACCCGGATTTATCTGATACTGTTAGTGTTTGTGTATTTCCCCATGCCAGTGTCGCACTATTATTAATGCTGTTAGTTCCTGTACTTGTGTTAGTGTCGGTTGATAGTTGCACCGCTAACACGTTACCGTCCCCTGTCCTAAAGAAGTACTCGAATGATAGTGTTGTGGCGCTCGGAGGAATAAACACAGCAAAAGAGGCGACATTGCTAGTATTGGAAACTGCGAATGAATCGTATATATTATAAATAGGTAAATCTACAAAAGTGGTAATACCCGCAGTAGCCCAATCTCTTTGTGTAAGAGCTGTAATTTGTGATGCTGCTGAATTTTGAACTAAGTTGGTTATTTTTAAATAACCTTGGGATAAGCCCCCAGCATCGGCAAAGTTGATTTGTGTGTCGGTATTGGCTATGCTGGTAGTAGCAAGGGAGCCCGCATCGGATATCGTAGACATCAGCTGCGTTCCGGTGTGGTTAGCACGAGCAAGTGCATTGCTTGCAGCCGTTGCATTTGTATTCAATTGCGTCTGTATGGCTGAGGTTACCCCGTCTAAATATCCTATCTCGACGTTAGATACAAGGCCAATCGAAGTAGTCGACGGGAGAACAACCGTACCTGTGAAAGTAGGACTAGCCGCAGGTGCAGCCCCCAAAGCCGTCACAGCAGCCGCCCCCGAGGTGGATGCAGTTCCTCCTTGCGCAATAGACAGCGGGGTAGTCAACCCTGTCAGACTGGTGATAGTTGAGTTAGCCCCATCGTCTACCTTGCTTGCAATGGCCGTAACAAGAGCGTTGAACTCCGTGTCGAAGAGGGCACCAGTAATGCGCTTATTGGCATCCCCTGTTGCAAGAGAATCCTTGGCTGTAAAATTAGTTGTCTTTGTATAATCGCTCATACTGCTTGTCTCCCAATCTTAGCTAACATATTAATCTGTTGAAATGAAATCTTATCCGAGACGGAAGTATATGATAATCCAATCCGCAGAACCTTACCGGAGCCTCGACCGGGGAAAGATAAAGAACCTCTAGCATCCCCCCCGCTGAACTCAGCTACGTTGAACTCAGAGACATTAAACTCTGCAACATTGGTTCCATAGCTGCTGGAGGATATTCCTGTTAATACATCTCCGAAATAATCATACTGAATCTTAAGGGTTAAGGTTGCCCCTGAGGGTGCTTGAACAACAACACCTACCCGCTTGGGTATCTTAATTCGCTCTAACAGTAAACCAGCCAGCTCTCTGCTACCAGCATGAGCAGACAGGTCGCTCCAAGCGGTGAAGTAGGTTAACCCGTATGTTGCCGCGTTGTCTGTGTACCCTGAGTAGTATCCTAAGAATCCCCCAGAAAATCCCATATAGAGTTTCCTGTCTCTGGTAGATATCATACCTCGGGGTGCAATGCCTGACCATGTTGTGGTACGAAGAGAGCCATCCTCTAGGGGGTACTTAACATCAAAACAATAAGTATTACCAGAAGAAATAAACGTCAACAGGTAGAAGCCCTCTGGCTCGTGGTAGACCGATGTGATTCCGTTTAAGGTATCAGACTCAGCAGCGATTAAAGCCTCCACACCATTCCGTACATTCTTTGATAAGTCAAAGAAGGGGAGAGAGCCTGCTTGGATTGCCCTCTCCAAGGAGTGTAAACCAGAGTCTGATAAGAAAAGCAACATAGCCCCGACGTGCTGAACCGTGTCTCGGGCAATACACCCAGTATCCGTAATCTGCTCTTCTTTAGTCATGGTGGAAGGGGTATCAGCCCCCTGGTATAGGGTAATACTCTTTCGACCAAAGATAACCAACCTTCCGTTATACTCTGTCAAAGCCGTAATAGTATCCATTCCATGTGTCCACACACTAACTAAAGACAGGGAGCCTGCTGTACCTCCTGAGAACTTCCAAGGCTGGAGCAGGTCACTATAGTAGATAGTTGTTTCGTTGTCATCCGTAATCCACAAACGACCAAATGCAGATAGGGCCGTATTCCCGTTAACAGGGAAAGCCCGTGTTGTCCACGTTACCGTTCCATCAACTGTAGCAGCCCCTACGGTTGTGCTTAATCCTGGGTCAGCCGCAGCGGTAGTCCCCCCTGTCGTGCAGTGCCAGTAGACGGTGCCTGCTGCCCCCGCCACACGAACGACATCCCCTACGGAGTAAGCAGTGCTATTGGCCCGAAGGGTTTGCTTGTCATACAGGCGCTCGAAGTTACCAACACCTCCATCCCAAAAGATAGGATGATGCCCCTCTTGTGCTGCAATGACATCTCCGTTAAGATTAACAAACTTCCACTTAGAACCCGTGGGGGTTGTAATGGAAGTTCCTGTCTTGTCTGCGGGGGCAGTTGTACCTGAATACAACTTGTTACCACCAGCGCTTATGATAGTCGATATTCCATTGTCCAGGATAAGTTCATGAACACGGAGTATATCAGGTGCCCCAGAGATGGCAGTTGTGTTAGCTTTAATCCAACCCTTGCGCGAACCAAGACGCCCTTGCTGGTCGAAGGCACAGTTAAGCGCCTCTGATGCCCACTCCATCGAGAGTAAAGCACCCGTCTGTTGGTTGTTCAACCCCCTAAACGAGGGGGCAGATATTGATATGGATTGGGTTGCAACTGTCATAGAACCTGTAAGTCCTTATGTTCATCACCAGCGAAGTTATCGTGATAGGATATAGCATCGTTTAATGCCTCTTTGTACAGGGCATAAGGTTCCGCTGTTTCAAAGCTTTGGTCCTCTCCTCGCTCAGCAATAGCAAAAGCCCAAGCCAGTAGGACAATTAACTGTTCAGGTGCTTTAATCTGCACAGCATCATCGGTTCCTGCCAAGACATTTAAGTCCCCTTGAGGAACAACCCCGTAGAACTTTATTACTTCAGTTGCCGAGGGTGGTGGGTACAGAAGAACCTTTAAATCCCCCGAGGCATCAATACCCTCAAACCCAACATACTCGGGGCTGTTATTAGTTGTATTGGATGTACCTTGCCAGTACCGAAGCTTAGCTGAATCAACAATCTTGTTTAGTTGGTACTGAGTTGTAGTGTTGTAGATGTAAGGTCGGTCGTACTCGTCCCGTATTACACGGAACCGCTTACCACTCCCCGTTAAGGAGTAAGACGATACACCGCTTGTAGTAGTTAAAGACAGTTCTGTCCTTAACTCAGGCCAGTCATAGGCATCTTCAACCATACGCTTAGCCTTATTAACAAACATACTAAGTAGGGTGGAGTACTCCGAGGAATAGGTGTTCATGGTAACGTCCTCTCGCAAGGACCTCTGAACATCGTTAACAATCTCTAAGAAGGTTGCCATGTTACAGTATACCCGTTAACAGCTTAAGGACTATATCCTTACTGGAGAACATTCCCCCAATAAAGAGAATTGAATAAATTAGAATTGTAATCTTTTTCTCTATAGCAATACGTTGTAACTCTTCATCTTTCATGTGGTCAGACACTACCTTGGCAAGAGCCTCAAAGTACTCTTTTAGGTGATCCATCTTTGTTTCTAATATTGAAATCTGTACAGCCATCTTGATATCCTCCTGCGCCATCCTGTTCCCCTCATAAAAAAGGGAGGACCATACCAGTCCTCCCAGCCATGCTTAGACAGGAACTACGAATGCAACACCAGCATCGTCACGACGTTCCGCAACACCGTAGATAGTATCTACAGTGAACAAGTCAGCCAAGTATTCTTGTTTGTACTGGCTCTGTGCGCGGGCACCAAGCTGTTCAATCAAGACAAAAGCATCCTTGTGGAAAATCATACCAACGCGATACATGGTGGTTGTATCAGCAGCTGCAATAGTAGGACATGCAGTAGAGATGAACACCTCTACACCGTAGATATCGCCAATCTTTCCGTTGCGGATAGAGTTAGCTTTACCTGCATCACCTACAGCGTCCCAACGAGTGAAACGGTCAATACCCAATAGGGTATTCTTTTCAACAGGCGGGATGATAATGGTACGGTCCATCATCGGGGTGTCAACGTCGTCCAGCGTCTGCATCATCTTACGAAGACCTGCATCCGTCAGAGCTGCGCCGTTACCTGTGTTGGTGTTAGCAGTTGCACTCCAGGCAGTAGAGCCGTTTGAACCAATCTTGGCCGCGCTATATGCCAAGGTCTGGGCAGACGGAGTACCAGGGGTTGCATCTAATGTTCCACCTTGCAAGCCAGTGCCAAGAACGTGTAAATCGAAATCTACATACCGAGCAATAGCATAACCTGCATCATCCGTATAGAACCGACGCATAGAACTCAAGGCTTGAACGTCCGTGATGTCTTCGATAAGAACCGAATACTCACGATGCTTGTTGATAGAAACATCAACAACCGACACAGCAGGGTTCACCAACGTGACTTGAGTTTCTACCGCCTTGGTAGAAGCAGAGCCTCGGGTGGGTTTGGGGATATGAATTACGTCACCCTTCTTTCCGACGTGATTCATTTTGCGTACTCGGTTAGCCATAACAAGGCTTGCCTTATACGCCGCTATTACATCATCTTCCCACAAGTCAGGGATAAAATCACCGACATCTGCTGGGATAATATGACCAGTACCTAGTGCCATTTTTATTACTCCTAATTAATAAAGGTTAGTTTCTAAGGTCATCAAGAACCTTTCCATCCTTGATAGCTTTAATAATGCGTGTTTGAATACGGTCAAATTTATCTGGGTCTTCAGTTCGCATGGCCAATAACTCTGACCGCTTAAACTCATAAGATTTTCCAGCAGTACCAGACTCTTTACCGCTCTCTGCATGGGCATCAGACACGTTAGGCTTCTTATGCTTAGCAGGTTCTACCTTCTTTGTCTCAGCTTTAAATTCATTGTACGAATCAAACAGCTCAGCTGCGGCATCAACCGAAGCTTTCCAGTTTGTATTATACGCTTGAACTGTAGCTGCCTTTTGCAGACGGCGGTCAGACTTCTGTAGCCAGGAAGTAAAATCAGGGTCACTAACATAAGATTCAACATTATACTTTTGGTTAAATGCTGTCTCTATACTATTACGCTCCTGCTCTTCTACCTTCTGCTCAATACCTTTAACTCGCTTATTAACAGCCTTATTGATAGCCTCTTTAGGGTTCTCAAGGTATAAATCGTCATCAATCTCTTCCTCAACTTCCTTGGGTTTAGATTGGACAAGTTGTTGGTCTATCCAAGCCGACGCATTCTTCTTATAGGAACCCAACTCGTTAGCTAAACGGCCATTAAGCTGTTCAGCGTTACGGTGCATTTCTATAACATCCTCTACACTTTTCCCTTTATATTTCTCCGGGAGAGAGGTAGGTTCGGGGGCTTCGGGGGCCTTATCCTGTTCAGTTGCGACTACATCTGCTGTTGGTTTAACCCGCTCATCAGTATCTACTATGACATTACGTGACATTTTTTCCGCCTTTATAGGTTATGGATTGTAATAAAAAATGGTTATTCAATTCCGTCTCCGTGCTCTCGACGAGCCTTGACTTCTTGAGCCAGTTTTTGTTTTCTCTTTCTTTCCCACTTATCCCAAGCCCCAGGAAACCCAGGGTCAGTGCCATCTAAGGCGATACGTGGAATCGAAATCAACTTCTTGCCAGGAGCAGAACAGAGGGGGCACGAGGCATTATCCCTTTCTGCTATTGACTTTAGTGATGTAAAATATTCGTTACAGCCTGTGCATTCATATTCGTATGTAGGCATTAATAACTTAACTCAGGTTCGTTATCATCCTCTAGCCCGGATAGAGCCTCTTCCGTAAGTGTTTTCCAATTCAGTATTCCCGAGTACTCCGCCAGTATACCTCTGGCTTTAACGGTTTGATTGACATCCAAATCGGTGCAAAGGGCCAAACGAATGTTATCAATATAATCTTTAATATCCTCTTCAATGTATTCCCACCCTTGCGTATTAAACGTCTTTAGTTTCTCTTTGCTTCTTTCCAGAAGCTCGGCTTGCGTCAGTTCTTTCATTTTCTACCCTCACTCTGTTACCACTCTCGTAGGAGTTGGTTAATGCGTTTAACGAATTAACATCAGCGTTCTTTTTAACAGCCGCTGTCTCGGCAACCGTCTTGGCTATCTTAGCCTTAGCGGTCTCGTTATCTAATTGCTTCTCTTCGATACCAAGCTTACGAACCATATTGGTAATCTGTTGCTCTTCCTGGCTAGGGCCTGCCATGGTCTGTTGTAACCATGCATCAAGAACTTTAGCCAACTCTGGCGTTGCCGACAGAGAGGTTTTCTCTACGATACTCTTAATCAGCAACGGCAACACAGGGGCTTCAGGCGGTATAATCTGCAACAGCTGAATAAGCTGAGCCTGCTCCTGCTCTTCCGCCACCATAGCCATAGCTGATATGGTCTTAAACCGATAGTCAGCCAGAGGATATCTGGTGGGGTCATACTGCATATATCGAACAGCTACCTTCCAAGCTAACTCGGATAGGTAGTCTCTTTCTATATTCTGTAAGGTCGTCTTAATCCGCTTGAGCGAACCTGTGGTAATCATCGACATGCCGCCCAGGGTTGCATTCCTAGGGGACATACCAACCGGGGTAGCAGAGTCCTGATACCCAACCGCGTTCTGATGAAGACGCTCTAACTCGCCCGATTGGGAGAAGGTAGAAGGGTTAACATCGCCAAAACGAACCGGGGCAATAGCCTCATCAACAGAGCCGTTTACCTTCCAGACCTTTCCTGCAAAGACTTGAGGGTTCTGGTTACGTGGCATCTTCTGCGTGTTCATAGCAATCATAGGATGGGCTGTGTAGCTCATCGCATCTTGTCTGGTTCGCATTTCAGCATCTAAAGATACTTGAACATTGTAACCAGCCTCAGCCACACCACAACCCCAAAACTGATGAGGGAGAGAACTGTGTTGGTAAGAGATAAAGGGCCTATCCTTAAACATATAAGGGTTGGCTTTAGCTCGTAGCAGAGTAGAACCATTAGCTATGGTGACTACCGCTTCAATCATTTCTGTGTTATCCCCTCCCATATAAGAAGAAGACTTACCATCATCAAGGAATTTTTCTATTAAATCTTTATCATCTGAATCCATATCAGGAAGCAGGTCAGCGGGGACAAGGCCCCAATACTCTGTCAAAACCACCTTACCCTTTAGGGAGATATCTCGCTTGTAGTTCATCTTATCAAGCGACGGAAGCTCTGAAGCATCCCCAAACTGGTGAGGGAAGTATACACCCTTAGCTTGTGACCTACGAACTATATGAGCAGGGCGTAACAGCTCATGTGCGACACCCAGAGACTCATCAATCGACCGGCAAGAGGGGTCAATGATAAAAGAGTGAGGGTATATAGCCTCTAGGCTAACAACAACCTTCTCCTCTTCTATTACTGACCTATCTACTTCCTGCCTGTTCTGGTCAATGACAAGCTTAGGAACTTTAACCATTTCTTTAGTAACAATAATCTTAGAGATTCCTGTGCCCATAATACCCCCCAATAGGAAGGTCTCCTTAATGGCTTTAGGGACCTTAGCAAACTCCATGTCCTCTAACAACAGGTCTCTCAGGTATACCATGTCTTCTTTCTGGTCATCACGGACATCATCCCGCAGGTCTAACCACTGACGTTTACCAAGAGTAACGTCCTCAAGCTCAGCAATGATACTATCTACTGCCTGCTTGGTGGCCGGATGAATGAACTTAGACTTCTCTTTAACGCGATTCTTATCGGCATCAATATGCTGACCTCGATAGATTCGCATGTACTTATCCCAGAGGTCTACGAAGTTATCGTCCCTCCAAGCCCTCCAAGGCTCTAGGGTATCCATAACCCACGTTACAAGAGATTGCTCTTTAGCCGACATCCCATTCGAGGGGGTAGTAGTCGGTTTAGTGTCGTCATCTATGAGGATATCATTAGCCAACTTAGTAATCTCCGTAATCTTCTTCTATATCGTAATAGTCTGTAGGCTCGCTGTCTAGGTAGTTAACCTCTGCCAGCTGAGCAACATAGGCCAAGGAGTCTAGCATGTCGTCGTGTGACATCTTGCTTGGAAAGTCCAGCATCTCTGACATGAAATCCTTTAAGTAAGGACCTGAGTTAAACTTAATTCTACCGTGCTGGAATCTTCCTTCTAACGCCCAGGCTATCCGTTCTGTCTTCTTAGTCCCACCGTGGGTCAAAGGTTCAATTACGGGGTGTATACCAAGACGGTTCATCTGGTCTGTCATATAGGGCATTAGGGCGTTCTTTAGGGAACCCTTCTCTATCCCTACTACTCTTGCTTGTACCTGCTGAGCGTGTCTTAGGATTCGTGTAGCGGTCTCTCTAACCCCCCACCTACCAGCATCTATTGTCTTAATCCACCAGCCGTATGTGCCAACCTTAGCTACGGTAATTGCACATCTGTCTAAGCTGTTAATCTTATTCTTTAAGATGGAGTCTGTATCTTCAAACCCTGCTGGGTCAACGGTAATTACATAGTCCCCATCAGCAGGTTCTTTATCATCTTTAATCAGCATGTCCTCTTGGAAGACACCAGCACCTGTTGCCTCAAAGGAAGCTTCGTGCTCTTGTCTGTAGGAGGAGGTAGTCATACGACTACGAGCCTTCTCTACTTCTTTGGCATTAAGATATGGGTTCTGCCTGGACTGAAACTGCCAAGACATCCAATCTTCAAAAGCAGGATTTAATCCCTGCTGGAATAAGCCATAAAAGTGATTCTTACCAACAGGGGTTCCTATGAACAGGGCACCCCCTTCAACGTCTGTAAGGGCTGGAGCAAGAATCTCCTCCCAAACCATCAACTTCATCGAAGCATACTCATCACACACTACATAAGACAGACCTCTTCCTCGTAATGTGTCGGGCCTATCTGCCCCTTTTAGGTGTATGGTTCTACCATTCACTAAGGTAAGGGTAGCTGTATTTTCGTGAGCTGATACAATAACATCCTCACCGAGCTTCTTCAATAGCTTCCACATGATACCTTTAGCTTGGTCGAATGTGGGGGCAACATACCAAACCTCTTTTAAGGTAAGGTCATACCCCTTATCATTTACTGTCTTTAAGCCCTCTATCAGGATGGCTACTGCGGATAGGAAGGTTTTTCCAAATCGCCTACCGGCAGCAACTACCTTAAACCTAGAGTTATAGTTGAATACCTCAGACTGCGCATCATGTAGCTCGAAGTTGAGAGTAGGCAAACATTACTCCGTCTCGGAGGTTTGGTAGGTGAACACAAGGCTATCCCCTGCTGCAATAGCTGCCGAGTCTCGAACCCGAAGGATATAGTTTCCAGGGATAATTAAACCCATAGGAATAGGGGTTGTAATGGCGGCACCTACAGTTGAGAAAGCCGTCTCTCTATAAACACCTGGAAAAAACTCATGATGTCTAGTTAAGCTTGCCGCTTGGTTAGCTGAAGTATGCACATCTAATACAATGTTTCCAGCATCATCTAATACCTCAAGAACAATGGTACGATTTCCTACTGTTGCATCGGAAGTGTATGTTAAATGCGCCCAGTTGAGCTTAACAGCCGACCGAATCTGGATAGACAGCGTGTTTGTAGCTGCTGTTAATCGAGTAATAATACCAATTCCTGCCATGTGACCCCCTTCTATGATTGTAATTGTTCCTACTATCCCTGAACCGTTACTGATAAATACAGATAAGGTCTGAGAAGAGGTACCTGAAACTAAAACTGCACCAACGGCAGCACTGATAAAGCTCGCTAGCGTGACCGAAACAGTTCCTGACACACCAGAACTAACATTTCCTGCCCCATTAGATACAAATATATCTAGTGTGTTGCTAGATGTACCCGAAACAAGAACACTGCCAGTTGCAGCCGGTACAAAACTTGATAAAGTTACAGCTATAGTGCCTGAAACCTGAACCTGACCGGCGGCTGCTGCTACAAACGAACCTAAAGTTACAGCTACTGTACCAGAAACTTGTACTTGCCCTGATGCCGAGGGTACAAAAACACCCAATGTAACAGCAATGGAACCAGATACAGCAGAACCAACACTTCCTGCTCCGTTAGCTACAAAGACATCTAACGTATTGCTGGATGTGCCGGAAACTTGTACTTGGCCTACAGCGGCTGGTACAAGAGCATCTAAGGTTACAGCTATAGTGCCTGAAACCTGCACTTGCCCTGTTGCTGCTGGTACAAATGAATCTAAAGTTACAGCTACTGTACCAGAGACCTGTACTTGTCCTACCGCTGCGGGTACAAAAACATCAAGCGTGACAGCTATAGAGCCTGTTATACCTAACGAGGCTTCTGGGATAACCCTAATAGTGGGTCTATGCCGACTTAAAGGGGCTGAGGTAGCCCGCATTAAGATAAGCATATTAAATTTCCTCTATAACTAGGCTAGCTCTCCAGGTGGCAGAGGCAGGGGCAACAGGAAACTTAAGAGCGATTATCCCACCAGCAGGGATAACAATCTCATTAGCATCGCTTCTAACCCATGTATACCCATTTAAGATATTAAAAGACTCATTAACTAAAATATCTCCATCTGTACCCTCTACGGTAGCCGTTATTCCAGTAGCTGCGGTCCCTCCAACACCAAAGGCAGCAGGGCCGTCTGGGTCATTCTCGATTGGGGTAAAAGAAGTAACAGTCGCCGCAGCAGATTTACGAAGAAGTTGAATCTGCTCCATTGTACTTGTTTCGCTTAAACCTTGCCCTATGCTAAACCTTACAACACGGGCCTTGTTAGCGGCTCCTGCCTTGTATTGAATAATTGTAATGGCTGTTGCTACAACAACGCCATTATGATTGATTGTATAGATTGCCATATAGTTAAAACCCTCTTTGGTAGACTCTTTGGGGCCAGGGTGGGAACGGTGAAGCCGCGCCTGCACCATAATCAATCCACGCGTTAATCCGGATGCCGTAAGTGGCGCTCGTTCCCGGCCATGTGGCCGGTGGAGTTGTATAAGATAGCGTACCGTTCGCCATCTCGGTGTCTTCGGTTTCAACGGCATCAGCGCTTACAATACCCTGGTAATCGCTCCAAACAACACCAACAAAATATTGTACAGTATCAACAATCGTTGCTGTTATTGCGCCTAAATTAATTAATCCGCCACCGGCAGGTACGACTGCTCCAGCGCTTGAGCCTATTAACGCGGAAGGGGCGCCCGCGACATTGCTATAGATAACTAATTTTGCGCTTGATCCGGCAATGCTATCCAACGCGAAATAAGCGTATCCAGTACCAGAAGTTCCTGATGCGGTTGCAGTAAACCTTGTGACAATGGCCCTGTCCGGGTTACCAGGAAATGTTTCTGCACCGTCACTGTTATCACCAAGAATGGCCATTTAAGGGACTCGGTTAATCGCCCAGCCGATACATAGCAGGACTTCGTGTTTCTTCCATGATAGGGGGGTTCTGTTAACAACATACGCAAGCCACTCATTCAGCGCATCTTGATGAATAGCCGTTTTTACCTTATCCAGATAGTTGTTGATTTGTTGAGTGGTAAAGTTAGTTGTCACCCATTCAATAATATCCGGTCGGTGCGTCTGGATATAATTACGAATTTGAGCGCGAGTAGCCATTTAAGCGTTAGGAGCAGTGATAGTAAACGAGGTTACACTAACCGCTTGGGTGATAGAAATACTTACACTGTTCAAATTCAAATCACTTCCCGATACTCCAACATTCCCATCCATAACATGAGTGCCTACTGAGTCAACCAGACGGAACCAAGTTGCAGTCCCTGTTGCATTAGCTGAGGCATCTTGAGCAATAGCTGAAGCCGTCCATACACCAGCGGCAGCCGCACCAGCTGAAGGGTCTGTCATAGTCAACTCAGCTAGGAGGGTAGTTGCTGCACCCCCCGTAGCTGGTCTTGTACCGTCGTAGATACGGAACATGGCAGCCCCAGCACCAGCATCCAGGGCTGTCGTGATGGGGTTTAGAATTGCATTTCTCAACGTAGTTGCTAGACCTAGTGCCATTAGGAAACCCTCTTATATGACTTCATATGCTGAACAATCCACTTGTGACAAGCTTCCAAGGCATCCTTCTCTTTCTGCATCTCTCCATGAAGGCTGTCCATAATGTAACCAGACCGATGCTCGATAAGGCGAACCTTATACTTAAAGCCAACCTTAGCATCCCCTGCAATAAAGGTTTCCCAATAGACTTCATACTGTTCTTTCGGGTAGTCTACTACCTGGGGGCCTCGGGGCTTATCCTTAGGCTTACTAAAAAAAGAAAATACATTCATCAGTCATCCCTCTTTGTTGCTGGTACTAGGTGGTCAGGGGTTGTTCCTTGTCCCATAATCTCTTTAAGGCGTTTCTCTTTATCATCTCGGGCGGCCTTAAGCTTACCGGCGGTACTCTCTTTATCGTAGCCAAAGACATCTACCTTTCTGGTCTTCTCATCATATGGCATATAAGTCTCCTAAGTCTTAGATAGTTTCTTGATAGTACCCATGTAGGAGGTATCTTCCCCCGCAATAGGCTTAGCCTTTCCAGGAGGGGGAACAACCTTAGGGGTCTTAAACTCTTCCTCTTGCTCTGGGGTTAACTCGACATAGTGAGTAGAGTTGTATAGTACCCCGTAGTAATGTTCTTTGGTTGTTTCAAACCAAGAGGCAGGGCCTGTCTTCTCGTTATACACCTTAATCGTCTCTCGGGGGTCAGCATCAATCTTATTCTGCATGTCTGACTTGGCAGGGTCGACGGTCTTGACCGAAGACATGGTAGCCATAACAGCTTGGACAATCGAAGCGATATCCTCTTTACTCAGTTGTGTGCTCAAACACTTCTCCTATAACAGTAGTAATTTCATCTTTCTTGGTGGTTACATTAATAATAATGTTACCCTTGGTGTTATCTTTATCGCCATCCACTGCCTTCTTAGCAGGGAGGAGCCTATCCATAATTATCTTCCTGGCCACATCATTACCATCAAGGGCATCCTGCATAAGCACCTTCACAAGCTTTAAGGCGTCCTTATGGAGCTCATCCATCATAGCCCCTTGTACGGCTAGCCTGAACTCTGTGGCCTTCCCTACAGCCCCCTTAGGGCGTCCTGCGGGGTTTCCCGATACACCCTTTGGTATCAATCCTGTTTCTTTTACTTTAGGCATTCAAGCAAGTACTCGTTATAATAATCAAAACCTTTGTCTCTGTCTTTAGGACCTGGCGTGTTGGGTATATCTGGTCGTTACACTCTGTCATAATCACAGTAGTAACCCCTTCGGGGGCAGAGGGGGCAGGGGCTATGCCAAGCATAGCAGCTAGTAAGAAGTACCTACCCATACCCACTCCTTGTCCTCAACGGCTATAATCTTTAATCCAACACCTATATGAGCATTGATAGAGCTTATGTTGTCTAAAGAGATGTAGGTCTTGAAGGCAACCTTCTGCTCTTTAGCCTGTTTAAGAATCTTCCTAATCAGCTTCTTGGCTATACCCTTACCCCGGTAATAGTAGGTTGTCCCCATTCTTACGGTTGTTAACCCCTCTGTGGTGTTGGAGTAGACTAAGTACCCAGCAATAGTCCCTTTCTCCTTATGGACTAGGATACCATTCCCTGGGGTATTGTCCAACTCCAGCAGGACTCGATAGTCCGAATACGAATCGTCCCTTCCAAAGCACTCCATGTTGATACCAGCAACATCTTTAATATCTAATAGGGTTAGCATGTTAGATTTCCATGTATGACAGAGAATACACTAGGACCTACAGGCCCCCTAGGACCTTCGCTCTTAAAACAAATCTTTAATCTTTACTCTGTTCTTTTGCTCTTATAGGACTCTAGGGCCTACTAGTAATCCTAGTAATACTAATAATTAAAGTCCTTAGACAGTTAAAATTCAATTAAGTTCAATTTATTTTAGTACTATTTTAAAGAAATTTACAATATCCTTTAAAATCAAGAACTTAGTTAAAAGATGATTTTCTAATTTCCTGTAATTAATTACCACTGACTTCTCCTTCGGAGAAGCAGTTGCTATACCTTCGTGGTCATGATGACCACAATAGGCCTCTCTATGATAAGGATACTATCTTGTGGTGCTAGCTCTCCTCTCCCCTTTTGCGCTTCCCCCCTCTCCTCTCAAGGAAAGTCAAAATCCCCCCTCATCAGGGAAGCAGGGTCTCTCTCTCTCTGGCCCGTCTCTCTAGGGGGGAGGGGGCGTCCTGCCTGGGCTGCGGGGTACGCAAGGACTCACACTGAACACTAAGGCTAATGGTAATGAGAATGATTCGCATTCAGGGTGGACACGAAGGGCCATGCCAATGGGGGGACAAAGGGGGGCAATCGGGAGGAGGGGAAGGGGAGGGGGGACCACTCCAAGGGTACTCCGAGGCTATCCCGAGGGTACCCTTTGCCTATCTATTGG